>Ga0207996_1000117_pt1 | contig 68066 bp, 59 predicted proteins | sample AntAceMetag02UKG_FD_184773 | JGI IMG/M metagenome (GOLD analysis project Ga0207996, IMG submission 184773) | Saline lake microbial communities from Ace Lake, Antarctica - Antarctic Ace Lake Metagenome 02UKG (SPAdes) (version 2) | ecosystem: Environmental > Aquatic > Non-marine Saline and...
CAATCATTATAATAAAAAAGACCACACAACGATTATTCACGCAAAAAAGATCATCTCTCAAAAATTAGATAGCGACAATAATCTCAAGAGAAAAGTAAACGAAATAATGGAAAATATTATCCAATAAAATATGAAATATAATTACTCAACATCTTATCCACATAACATGTGCATTGCTGTGCATAAACCTCTGCCTTTGATAAAATTCCCGGTATCATCTCCGTTGAATGTGGATATATCAAACTTATCAACAATTTCTTCCTCAGAATATTATGCTGTTAGAGATAATGTTTCCAGGTGCATAGCAGTGTTATCCACAAATCCACTAAGCCTATGAATACTACTGATTTGTTAATGTTATTTAAAATAAGAAAAGGTTTTAATATGAATAAGTTTATTTCCATAATAATGCTCGCTTCTTTGATCATTATTGCATCCTGTACTCAAAAAAATAATTACATGGGATACGATCAGGATGTTGTGATAGTATCAGATACTCTTTCAAATGCAATTACTTTAGAAAGATCATTTACAGATACGATTGGCATATACTCCTCAAACTCTATCATGCTGACAGGAAACTTTAATGGAGTGAAAACCCGGTCACTGATGAGGTTCGGGACGTTGCCGGATACGACCTGGCTGGATTCTACCTCTTTTGAAAGTTGTGAGATACTCTTTGAAAGAAAATCCCAATTTGAAACTGATATCACTCTTCATGCATACAAACTGCTGGTCGAATGGGCTGTTGGTAGTGCAACATGGGATACGATTGGTACAGAGTTCGAAGACTTCCCCTCACCTGTTGAATTTGTATCTGAGGAAGACTCCTTCTATATTTCAATTGATCCGGAAATAGTAGAGGATTGGATCATTAATGATTCTCTGAACTATGGCATGCTTCTGGATGCCCCGAATGCGATTGAGAATTTTGTGAGCTTCTACACCTACAATTCGGAAGAAAAAGGTCCCAAACTCAAGATAGTTGCTATCGGTGACGAGACAGGAAATAGAGATACACTTTTGCTTGGAACAACAAAAGATACTTTTATCGGGTTCGATGAAAACATGCAAAAGAATTATGATCCCGGCAAAATGACCATAGCAAATCTACCTCCATCCCGGCTTATACTGAGAGTACATGTTGATTCCATATATACTCAGCTCGGAATTACACATGATGAACTTGAGCGGATCAGTATGAATCTGGCAGAAATTCAGATAGATTCCTTGATGGTCGAAAACTCATACGTGGACGGTGATTACATTACAATAATACCCTACTATGTTTCTGATGCTCAAGCTGATGAATGTACATATATTTCTTCAACACCTACTTCCTATTTCTTTGAAGGAGATTCTCTTTCAACCGTTAGTATAACACCTGTTCTGGAGGGTATGATCAGGGGGGACCTGTCAAATCCTTATATAGCGTTTGTTTCAACCCACGAAAATAAGGATTATTCTTTCGTAGATTTCTTTGAACACAGCACACCCGCACTCCACATAATTTATACAAAACCAGTTTTAGAATAAATGAGGTACTATGTTTTTTAGAAAAATAATAATATATCTCCTGTTTTGCTTCCTTTCAGTTCCATTGTTCGCCGCATCTATGTTTTCTCCTAATGGATTTGTCGAGGAGCATTTCGGCTCGGATAATTTTGGATCGGGTATGGGATTTACAGGAATCAGTTCGATATTCAGAAAAAATTTCTCGATAATAAATCCAGCACTTCTTACGACAGTCAATAAAGCAAATTTCTCAACACAAATAGATTTTGGCTACACTATTTTCAAAGATTCTAATGAATCCTATACGAACAAAGTATCCAGTGTACCCTATGCAGCAATGTACGTTCCTGTTGCCAAAGGAACCGTTCTTGGTATATCCTATCTTGAAAAATACTTTTTTGGTCTCGATACAGCACTTGAGGAAACAGGAAGTCTGGTTGGAGATTACCTCGTCACAGACCAAAAGTACGGTTCTCTTAATCAACTTGGTTTTTATTGCGCACGAAGGATCGGTGTTTTTGGGCTTGGTATTAATATGAACTACATCTTCGGTAACCGGATCGAGGACCTGTTAGTAGATTATTCCAATGGAGACCTGATAGATACAAGAGAGATAAAAGAACATCTTATGGATGGCGTGAACTTCTCAGCAGGATTTACTTTTCCGTATAAGGCATTCTCTTTTGGCGGCTTCATCCAAACCAAAGCAGCATTGCATTCTGTAGACACGTACAAGATCGAATACTACAACAATTCAAACTATGATTATGAAAGCAGCACTACTTCTAAATATGATATTCCCATGCAGATGGGTTTCGGCGCAGGCATGGAAGTGACAGATTTTCTTTATGCCGAGACGGATCTACGTTATACTTTCTGGAAAAATACAAATGTTGCAAAAATGAACGAGAGAAATACCAGCATGGTTTCACTTGGAGTTTCTTATACACCAAAAAAGGATTTCTTCTGGAAGATACCTACACGAATTGGCGGATATTATAGACAACTTTCGTGCAAATACAATGATAATTATATTGATGAAATGGCAATCACTGCGGGTTTTGATATACCTATTATGCTTCTCAACCAGGGAAGACTGAGTGTGTCGCTTGCCTACGGTGCTCGCGGGTCAAAGGATAAAAACATTTATCAAGATGATTTTTTCCGCATCTCCTTAGGATTCTCTTCAACTGATTGGTGGAGGAATCCAAAAGAGTTTAAAAAAGACAAAGAAATACCAAAATTAGACCCGAAATATAAAGAATACTGGAACTAAGAAAAATTGAAAGAAAATTGGTTTCTTCGTAATCATCAGACAGAAGATATTGTATCTTCAGTTGTCAGGGGCAGAGAGATCAAGGATGCCGAAAAATTCTTGAATCCGACACTGGACAAGTGCAATGACCCTACTCTTTTAGGTGGTTCTCGAAAAGCAGCACGAAAGATATTAGCAAATATTCAGGACGGGGATAAGATCACCATTTTCGGGCACGATGATGTAGATGGGATCACAAGCACTGTTGTGCTCTATACTTTTTTATCAAAACTTGGTGCGAAGAATATTTCCTATTACATACCGAATAGAGAATTTGAGAAGTTTGGTTTGCGGGATAGGTTTATCCAGAAGGTTTTGCAGGACGGCACCAAAAGAGTAATTACTGTTGATATTGGAATTTCAGAAGTTGGTTCAATAGCCCGTCTCAGAAGAAACGGCATTAAAACGATTGTCATTGACCATCATAAAATAATGAAAGAATACCCGCAGGCATCAGCTATCGTAGACCCTCACAAAAAGAATGACAGATTTCCTTTTAAATATCTTGCTGGAGTCGGCGTAGTGATGAATGTGGTAAGGGTGCTGTCTCAAATGACAGGCATTCCGACCGACCCTATGTATCCATTGCTTGTGGGACTCGGTACTATCGCAGACAGAATGCGTCTTGTTGATGACAATAGAATATATGCGAAGCACCTTTATTATAATTTTGAACAGTCAGAAAATCAATTTTTTCAATTCTATGCAGAGGAAACACGTGGAATTCTAAGAGAAAAAGCAGTACAACAGCTCATACGATTACTTACATTGGGGAGAGATGAGAACGGGAGACATCTTGGGGCTGACATCCTTCTTTCGCAAAAGATTAGCGAAATAAAAGAGATATATTCAATTCTTACAAAGCGGGTTCATGACAACAAAGAGGAAGCACAAAAGATCAGGGATATCATGGAATCCGAATATAAGAAAAGAGGGGGTCATTGTTTTGAATATTACGATTCCAAAGGTGAAATATCAGTAAAATATCTCGGAATTGCAACATCATACATTACAGACATGTATAAGATACCCAGCCTTGTTCTAACAAAATGGGAAGATGATATTCTCACAGCAGAGGCAAGAGCACCATTCGGATTTAATTGGCTGAACTGTTTTAAAAAAATCGAACCCTATCTTATACAATACGGGGGACACAAGGAAGCAGCAGGATTTACCTGCCACGCAAAAAGCTATTCTAACATTCATGACAAACTGCATGAACTCGCAGAAGAACAAAACAAGAACATTCGAAAAATTCAAAAGGAATCAAAGAAAATATATATAGATTATGTGCTTGACGAAGACCAGTTCGAAGTTAATAAACTGAGAGAGATACACAGAATGTTTGCACCTTTTGGAGAAGGAAATTCACCACTCCTTTATCTGATGATAAATGTAACAATAAAGGAACTGCGCGGAAAAAATTTCCAGAATATTCCAGAAGAGCAAGAGAATGGACGCATAAATATTATCTTTTCAATTCTTGAAAAAGAATTTACAGTTATAGATTATGAACTTATAAACAAACGCGAAGAAGTTTTTTAAGGAGAATCAATGTTTTGGGATTTTATTTTAAATTGGTTAACGAACGATGTAGCAATTGATCTTGGTACAGCAAATACACTAGTATATCTCAAGGGACATGGCGTTGTTGTCAACGAGCCCTCGGTGGTCGCAGTGGAAACTGAATCTAAAAAGGTCATAGCAATTGGAAATAAAGCAAAAGAGATGCTAGGCAAGACACCCGAAGAGATCAGGGCGATCAAGCCCATGAAGGACGGAGTGATCGCGAACTTTGAGATAACAGAAACAATGCTTCGGCACCTCATTCTTCAATCACAACAGAAAAAGTTTTTGATCAGACCCCGTGTGATCGTTGCAGTGCCCTCAGGCATTACCGAGGTAGAAAAGCGAGCCGTCAAGGAATCGGCAGAACATGCAGGAGCGAGAACTGTGTATCTTGTTTCGGAACCCCTTGCTTCAGCGATTGGTGTCGGGCTACCTGTACACGAACCTTACGGTAATATGATAATCGATATTGGCGGCGGAACCACAGAGATCGCTATTATATCTCTATCTCATATTGTTGACCATAACTCTATACGAATCGGCGGCGATGAGATGGATGATGCAATAGTAGCCTATCTCAGAAGAAAGCACAATCTCTATATCGGAGAATCGACAGCAGAAAGAATAAAAATGAAGATTGGATCAGCATTTCCACTCGAAGACGAGTTGACCATGGAAGTTCGCGGACGGGATTTGATCACCGGATATCCTATTTCTATGAAAATCTCATCCGAGGAGATCAGAGAAGGACTCACCGATACAGTGAACAAGATCGTCGATGCGGTGAAACGCCTTTTCGAAGAAACAGCACCGGAGCTTTCTGCCGATATCGCAGATAGAGGAGTCGTGCTGACAGGTGGAGCAGGACAGCTAAAAGGGCTTGATAGAAGAATACAGGAAACTATTAATCTTCCAGTAACGCTCGTTGACGAACCTTTAACCAGCGTGGTCATGGGGTGCGGCAAGATCTTAGACAATCTCGAAGAATACGAAAAAACCCTTTTGCCAAAAGTATAATAGAACAGACGAAATCTAACACGAGTTCCTATGTTCACTAGAAGAAACATTGTTTTCGGCATCCTTCTTATTCTCTCTATTCTCTTTATAATTGGAAACAATGAGGAGAGAATAGAAAAGGCCCAATTCGTCGGCAATACAATCCTGTTACCCTTTTCATCGAGTATCACTTATATAAAAAATCTCTCAAATGTGTATCAAAGGAACAACTATCTGCAGAGAGAGCTTTTTCTTGTACAAAATGAGCTAAGAATGCTCAAAGAAGAACTGAACAAACAGGAGCGATTCGAAGAGCTTGTAGAAAATATTGATGTTTCTGGCTACGAATTTTTAATAGCGGATGTTATAGGAACAGGTTCGTTTCTTAATTATGAAACACTCATTATTGACGCGGGAAAAAATAAAAATATTCTGACCAATCAGCCCGTTATTTCCGAAAAAGGTCTCGTCGGAAAAGTGATAACAGTTTACCAGAATTATGCTGTAGTACAAACCTTTGGAAACAAATATTTTCGGCTTGGTGCGATCGACAGCAGAAGCAGGATTCACGGCATAGTAGAAACCGAACTGAACGGGAAAATATATTTTGAAAAGATCAAGGTGGGAAGCGACCTGAAAACAGGAGACCTGATCGTCTCCTCAAAATTAAGCTCGATATACCCCCCCGAGCTTCCATTTGGAACTATTGTTGAAATCGAACAGAGCAGCGAGGGAGTTTTCACAAGAGCGGTCATAGAACCATTTGTAAACCTGGCAAATATTGAAGCCGTGGCAGTGATACAGAAATATGAAAAATAATATCACAGAAAGAAAAGTCGGAGCAAAAATCTATTTAAGGCAGCCGATCAAAACAAAAATTCTCACTCCCCAAGATGACATTATTGATATTGTTCTTGAATATACAGAAGGAAAACGAAAGAAGGGAGATATTATAGTTATGAGTGAAAGCCCGGTAGCAATCACTCAGGGACGGGCTGTGCTGGAAAGCGAAATCAAAATCGGACTTCTCTCAAAACTTCTCTGGCGAGGTGTAAGTAAAGTGCCATATGGCGTAGGCTTGCGTTCAAAAACAAGCATGCAGTGCGCCATAGACGAATGCGGACACTTCAGAATAATTATCGCAGCAATTGCCGGGGTTGTTGGGAAAGTATTTCGGATACACGGACTCTTCTACCGCATTGCCGGTAAGCAGGCAGCGCTTGTCGATGCAGCTCACACATCACCAGTACCACCATATAACAAGACAGTTATCAAAGGTCCTATTCACACAGATGAAATATGCCGGAAAATTCATAAAATAACGGGGAATGAAGCCGCGATCATGGATATTAATGACATTGGTGGGTCATGGGTTATTGGGAGATCGCCCGGAATTAATGCCCGGCTTCTCGAAGAGATCATGGGAGATAATCCGCAGGGTCAGCAACTCGAGCTTACTCCATTGTGTCTCGTGTGGGAGAAGCAATGATCGTTCTCGTCCTCGTCACTATTTTCACAATCTATTTTCAATATTTCTTTGCAGCATCTTTTGGGTTTTGGAGTACTGTTCCAAACCTTTTTTTACCTCTAATTTTTTATTATAGCATCACACGAGAGAATGTTTCAGGTTTTGTACTTGCCTTCATTCTTGGCATAATTATTGACCTCAATCAACCGTCATCCCTTGGCGTTTCTTCTCTGCTCTTTCTCATTATTGCATTCTTTCTCAATAAACTCAAGACGTTGCTGGGTAGGCAACTGATCGGTTTAGGGTTTGCTCTGGTTCTTATCACGAATCTTTTTTATTTCCTTTTTTCATCAGCGATATTTCTGATATTTAATACGGGCAATGCGCTTGCAATTGGAAAAATACTCGTCCTTTCTCTGTACAATTCAGCATATTCTTTAATAATAATACTCCTTTTATATTTGGCAGATCATCTTAAACTAAGCTTTACTCAAAAATGAAATTGAAGCTAAAAAAAGCCGACCAGTTGCTGATTCTCGTACTGGCTTTTTTTTTGATGCTTGCTTATTTTTTATTTCAGATACAGGTCATAAAAGGGAATGATTACAAGGAAATAGCAGAAAAAAACTACTTTCGTATTATAAAAAAACCTGCCCGAAGAGGTATTCTGTACGATCGCAATATGCAGCCCCTCACAGAGAACATACCATCCCTTTCGGTATATATTGATATCAACGAAATTGATGATGCAGACAGCGTAGCGGCTTTTATATCTGGAAATCTTGGGGTTCCTGTAGAGGAAATCACCGATCTCATCTACAAACACAGATTCTTCAAATTTGCACCGGTTCTTGTGCGGGACAAAGTAGATATGGAAACAGCCATCAAGCTTGAGGAACATTGTGAAGAATACCCGGCGGTAATTATAAAACCTGAAGCAATTAGATTTTATGACCTTAACTCGCATTATATAGGATATGTAGGAAAGATATCGGCGGCAGAGTATCAAACATCACAGGATGGAGACTATGCCAAAACTGACTATATTGGCAAAGTAGGTTTGGAGAAGTGTTTTGAAACTGAACTCAAGGGTGAAAAGGGATATGGTGTCATTCAGGTGGATGCAACGGGTCAACCGCTAGGACTCATGAAAAAAAGTTCCGGAAAACAGTCTTTGCCCGGCAAAGATTTTGTATTGACTGTTGATAAAAATCTTCAAAAAAAAGTTGCTAAACTACTCCCCAAAGATACTTCAGCAGTTGCTATTGTGATGAATTGCAAGACGGGCGGAATCGTCGCAATGGTGAGCACCCCGGAATATAATCCTAATAATTTTGTAACAGGAATGAATGAGGATTATTGGAACCGGATAGTTGAGGATGAAAAGAATCCCCTGTTGAATAAAGCGATGAGTGCGGCATATCCTCCGGGATCAGTTTTTAAACTCGTCGTAGCAGCATATGCATTAGAGAGAAATCTTGTCGAACCGCATAAAATTCTTGTTGAATGTGAAGGTGGAGTAGAATATGGAGGAAGGTTTTTTGGTTGTTGGAAGAAGGATGGACACGGGAAAGTAAATCTTCTCGATGCGATAAGAGAATCATGTGACTCGTATTTTTATAAAATAGCAGAGATGATTGACCTCAATGATTTTAAGGATTTTGTTGAGGACTGCAATCTTCTTGAAAGCATTCCCGTTAACCAAATACGTAGTAGAAAAGGCTTCTTTCCGACTTCAGAATGGTATGACAGGAATTATGGGAAACTGGGATGGACCAGGGGCAATCTACTGAATCTGGTTATCGGGCAGGGCGAAGTGCTTCTCACGCCCCTCTCGATGGCGTGTTTTTATGCTGGGATAGTCAACGATGGAATTGTGCACCGCCCGCATTTTGTAGATTATGCAATACGGGAAGAAATCACAGAACCTTATAAATATCCACAATTGAAATTGCCCATTTCACAGACTACTCTAGATCTCCTGAAACAAACTTTGTATGAAGCCGTTAATGCAAAAGGAAGAACGGGCGGAATGGCTCGGGTAAAAGATATTATGGTTGGTGGAAAAACGGGCTCTGCAGAAAATTATTATGGAGATACTCATGCGTGGTTCGTCGCAGTAGCTCCGATGAACGATCCCGAAATAGTAGTATTGGTATTTGTTGAGCAAGGCGGATCAGGTGCGGACATTGCGGCAATACTCGCAGGTAAAATATTAGGATATTATTTCGATAAAGAACCGATATTGAGATATTAGAGGAAGAAAAAAATGAGTTGGATTTTTGGAATAGTGAAAAAAAATAAACAATTAACTTTGCCAAAGAAGGGATATTATCCTTGCACCAGCAAAGACAAGTTTGTTGTTGATACGAAGGAGTATTATTTCTCTTGTGGGCTTGGTCACCACAACAGCTTTTACACATACGACAAAAAGAATAACTCGGGCTGGATGGTTTGCGGAACAGGAATAAAAATCATAAACAGCTCTTTTAAAGTTATGGAATATAATGATTGGGACGAATTCTTATCTAACCCTTACAATAACATAAGTGATCTGAACGGACACTTTATATTATTAGAGTGGAAAGAGAACGAAATAGTAATTAGGAATGATCAGTTCGGAATGCGGGATATGTATATTACAGAAAACAGTAACTACATAGCATTTTCAGCAAGATTAGATTGGCTGCTTCCATTTGTCGATAGTCCCGACTTTGATTTTGAGACCTATAGCAGCTCTTGGTTGTGCATAAATTTACTGTCACCAGAGAGTATTATCAGTAATACACGACGACTTGGTCCAGGCGGGAAAATCATAATATCAGATAAGATATTTTATAAAAAAAGCCACCCATGGTTACCATCGTACGCAAGAGAGCACCAAAGAGACAATTATGTAGAGCTGATATCCAAATTAACAACTCCCGAGATCGATAAGGACAGGAAATTGATATTAGGATTGTCGGGAGGGATAGAATCTAGGATTCTTCTTTCAATTTTACTTAAGCACAACAAGAATGATTGGATTTCGTATACTTTTGGAGAAAAAGACCAACCCGATTTAATTATTGCTAAAAAATTGCAAGAGAAGCTAGGATTTAATCATTATATCATAAGTAATTTATCACAAGTTAATAATGAAATTGAGAAGTTCCAAGATTTTGTACTTCGAACACATACATTTATGTTAGGAACATTGTTTTATGAACATGAGCATTATCATCAACTTGATAAGAATTATCTTTTAATCGACGGAGCCAAGGGAGAGTATTGCATAAGAAGTTTTGCTAAATGGTTATATCTTAAGGGCAAAAAAGCTATATTAGAGAAAGATACAGAAAAAATCATACGATTAATTCCTCATAGCAAACCAAGGATTTTTACTAAGGAAATGTTAGGGAAGATGCGAATGAGTTGTCAGCGACAAATAGAAAGACTGATTGATGAACTGCCAAGCTTGAGAGAAATAGGTATTGGGAATTGGGTTGATTATTTTACACTAAGAACTAGAACTGGCAATATGGGCCATACAACCCAAACAAGATTAGATGAGATAATTGGGAATTATATGCCATTTCTACAACCAAGTTTTTTAAGAGAAGTGTTCAAACGTTCTTCAAGTTATCGTAATCAGACAAAAGTCTATCGGTCGATATTCAAGAAGGGTAATGATAAACTCATTCAACTTCCAATCGTAAAAGATGAGTGCATTATACCTTTCTCAACTAACAGCTATCTAAAACACATTGTAGGAAAGATAGCCAACAAAACCCAAAACTATAAAGCAATAGATTATTCAAAACTATTCCTTGAAAGGAATAGAAATTTTGTGATGGACACGTTAAGAAGTAATAGAACAAGGGAATATTCCTATTATGATTATAAATATATAACAAAAATGGTAGAAGGATATTATTCAGGGGTTAATACACAGTCTAAGAATGTTATCTGGTGGTTGACTTTTGATGTCTGGAGAAAAAAGCTTCATGAATGCTGACAGAAAAAGGTCTGGTAAGAATATAAGCAGACGTGCAAAATTCTTGACATGAGAAGCAGTACTAAAATTTTTTACTTCCTACTGCGGGAATAGCTCAGTGGTAGAGCTCTACCTTGCCAAGGTAGATGTCGCGGGTTCGAATCCCGTTTCCCGCTCCATTTTTTTCTGGCGACATAGCCAAGTGGTAAGGCAGGGGTCTGCAAAATCCTTATCCCCGGTTCGAATCCGGGTGTCGCCTCCACATTTATTATGTGCCGGAGTGGTGGAATTGGTAGACACAAGGGACTTAAAATCCCTCGAGCTTTTTGCTCGTGCCGGTTCAAGTCCGGCCTCTGGTACCATATTTAACCCGCCTTGTGCGGGTTTTTTTTATAAAATATTGACAAAAAAATTACAAATTGAAACTATTTTTCAAAGGATTAAAATAGACGTGGAGCGATTTATGAAAAGAACCCTTTTTACGATTTTATTAATGTGCTTAATCGTCCTTCCGCTTGAAGGCGCATTCTTGCAGTATGCCCCTTCGGCAAAGTCCGCAGCACTTTCCGGACTATCCCTTCTTGACACCTCAGCATCCAGCATGTTCCTTAATCCAGCAAATATGCAGCAACAGTTCTCGGCAACATCATCCTACATAATGCCATTCTCTTTTAATGAAATATCATACAAGAATATTGCTCTCTCGTATCGTTTTGGCAAAACGACAATCGGGCTCGGATACCAGGATTTCGGAAACGACATCTACAAAGAACAGAGCTTTGTTTCAGCAGCAAATATTAGAATATTTACACACTATTGGCTTGGGGTAGGATTGCGTTATCTTAATAACAAAACAGCGGCTTTCGATGCGCAGAACGCGTATCAAGTTGATGTGGGATTTCGCGCAGAATACAAAAATCTTACATTCTCAACCTCATGCCTGAACCTGAATTTCGGAGAGCTGGATAACGACCCGTTACCACAGGAAAACAGAACATCTATTTCATACACAATTGCAGAAAACCTGCATGCAGGTTTTGGTTTTGTTAAAGAATTCGATTATCCCTTTTCTTTTCGCGTCGGAATTTCATATTATCCACTCAGGTATGCCGGCTTCTTCAGCGGATTTCATACTGAGCCAAACCAGTTCACCGCAGGATGCGAATTCAGCTTCATGAATTTTAAGATACAATATGCAATTGAAACCCATGAATACTTAAAATCAACTCATTATATTTCGATTCAATATGGGAAATAAATTTCTTACACTGTTACTTTTGCTGATTATTATCGGTTTCCAGCTCTCTGCTGAAGATACCGAAGAGCAAATGGAGAAGCTTTTTTCTTCAGAAGACGAAACCTATATTTCCACAGAATTGCAGCAGCGTCTGGAATATCTTGAAAAACATAAGCTCGATATAAACAAAGCGGATTATGATGAGCTTGCTGAACTCCCGTGGCTTTCACCACAGGATGTGGATGCAATTATCCTTTATCGAAAATCAAACACCATTACAGGCCGAAAGGCGCTGCAAAAAGCTGGTATTTCCAAAGGCATCATCGAGGAACTTAAGCCCTTTATCTCATATCATCTGCCAACCCCTGTTCATTTTATCACACGGCAGAGAATGCAATACAAAGACAATGCAAGATATGATTCTCCTATCAAGTTCTACCAGAAATATCAAGCGAACTGGCGAAATTTCTCATTATACTTCCTCTCGCAAAAAGATGAAGGAGAAAAAGACTGGCTTGACTACTGGAGTTCGATCCTCTATGTAAAGGACCTCGGGTTTGTAAAAAGTTTTGCAGCAGGCAACTACAGATTATCTTTCGGACAAGGAATACTTTTTGCTCCAAAGCTAGCACTCTCGAAAGGGGGAAATGCAACTCACCAACCACTCAAACACTATCAAGATATAAAACCATACACATCGACCAATGAAGCATACTCACTCTTCGGATTTGCAGGAGATTTTTCTTTATATGATTTTCATATAATACCCTTCTATTCTGACTATGCCCTTGATGGCATTGTTGAAAACGGCTGTATTAAAAGCATAGACATTACAGGATTCCACAGAAGTGATTCCGATCAGGACAAGAAAGACGCAATTCGGGAAAAATTGTATGGTGCTCATATCAGTTATGGAAGTCAGAACACAATTGGAGTTACTGCATACAGAGATTTCTACAATCAACCCTTTTGTGACTCTACAAAAAAACAGTTTCAGAATTTATACAGTGCAAATTATTACCTGAATTATCGAAATATCACGCTTTTCGGAGAGGGTGCTTATGCGAACGGGAAAAGGGCTTTTGTTACGGGAGTATTGTGGCAGCAGGGCTTGTTCGAAAACATAATTCTCTATAGAGATTATGAAAAGGATTTTCCCACGTTTCATGGCAATCCATTTCATGCAGGCGGAGATTTTGACAACGAGAGAGGATTATATTACGGGATTACGTTTCGTCCGTTTGAACGATCCCGGCTGGATGTTTATTTTGATGTCTTCCGCTTTCCGGAGGAAAGTACTTACGGCAATCTCCCGATCTATGGCTTTGATTCATTTGTGCAGTTCGACCAGAAATGGAAAACCTCGAACATACGGCTTACTTATCACCACAAGCAGACTGAACGCTGGCGGAGCTTTGATGAGGTGAGCAAGCTCTACCAGGTGAAAAGAAATACCTGCCGATGTGATTTTATACAAAAGATAAATGAAAAGATCGAGCTCAAGTTCAGGGGGGAGTTCACTTATCATCACTATGCGAATATCGAGAAGTATGCCGCAGGGATCCTGCTGTATCAAGAAGTGAAATATTTTATTACCCCAAAATTAAAGAACTACATCCGCTTTTGCCAGTATCATACAGGTGATATTGTTTTGTATATGTACGAGAACGATCTTGATGGAATTATGCTCAACTCTCAGTTCAAGGGGGATGGAGTTTTTGGGTATATTCTTCTCAAGTATGACATTGGAGCACATTTTTCTCTGCAGGTAAAGTATGCTGAGAAGATCTGGAAAGAGAAGAGCATTAAAAGATCAAGACAGATAAAATTTCAGGTAGAAACGAGTTACTGATTACACTGCCCTTCTACTGTAACGGACGGGCAATAAAAAAATTGACAATTTTTCATCACGAGACCACCTCAACTTCAAATACTATTTAGGAGGCACAAATGAAAAAAGTGCTTTTACTTATTGTTTGCCTGCTTTTCGTGAGCAGCCTGTATGCTTTTAGGGCGGGAACCACATCTCTTGGTGGAACTGTAGCTTATGTGAGCTACAAATATAACGAGGACGCTAACCCAATCAATGTTATTATTATTAATCCTGCCCTTAGTTATTTTCTCATGGACAACATTGCGGTCGATGGTCTCTTTGAATATGTTAATGCGAACAGTGACGACATGGATGATCCCGAAACCGTGATGAAAATCGGTGTTGGTGGACGCATTTTCTTTGGCAATCTTTATGGAGGAGCTGGAGTACTTTTCACTTCAGAAAAGCATACTGGCGAACCAGGAGGAACATATTTAAGAATTTATGGCGGCTACCTTCTTCCCATCGTTGAAAATGTGTACCTTGATATAGCAGGAATGTATCAGATGGGCATGGGTAAATATAGTGGCGACGACTATGACGAGCAAGACAATAAAGGAGCAGAATTAGTCGTTGGGGCTGGTATAGAAGTATTTTTTGATACTGGCAGATAAATAAAATATTTCTTTGGATTTAGGCGGCAGGTGATTTCATTTGCCGCTTTTTTATTCGAAAAACTTGCCGGAAATATCACACCAAATTTCTCTATTACTATGTTCAGAGTGCGAAGACCTCAATCCGTAATAGTAAGAAAACAGAGAGTCCCGATGTTCATCTGGGGGCTCCTTCTCGCGGCAGCAATATTCGGTTTACTTCAAACAAAATATTGTCACAAGCAGCTTGATAAATATCTGGAAGTGAAGGAGATCAAGATAGAGACAGAAGCTCCCACCTATTGCCAAGTTTATTTTGAGATTGAGAACAAAGCGGGTTTTCAGATTAAAAGGCGCGTGATCGTACGGGTGTTTCACAAAAATCTGGAGCTTGGCTCAAAGATGATTTACGGGGTTTTCGAGACAGAAAGAACAAAGGGCTTTCTTACCACTATTGAATTCCAAGAAAAGGTTCTCAAGGGTGGTGAAGGCATAGATGAAGTCTCAGTAAGATTCTACGACTGACCATATCACGCATCAACAGGGAGAGTAATTTTAAACTGGCATTCGTCATCGCCAAGAAAAATGCTTTTTAGCATCTCGATCTCAACTGGTTTTTGCAGGATTGTTTCCCAGATATTTTTATAAAATCCAGCACTACAATAGCAGTAGTTTGAAGGTATGCTTTTACCTAACTTTACTGCATCCCGAATTCTTGGGCAGTGGCAGTAAATCTCTCTACGTTTTTCGGGGTCTTTTTCATCCAGGTATTGTTTAAGGTAACCACTTTTTGGAATTTTTGCAACAATGATTGTATTTCCTTTTTTGAATCCTGCAACACCCCAACCCCGGCGCTCCACTTCCGCGATCATTTTCTCGTCTAGTTTCAACACATTGCTAAGAAACCTCTCGAATTTCTCCTGCAATTTTCTATGAACGAGATCGACATCCCTTGTTTCTGCGTAGAGCTGCTTAAATTCTTCGAGCTCTGATTGAGGGTAATGGCACGCACTCTCAAGCAGGATTTTTCGGACTTCACTGTCATCCACAAATCTTTCAAGCCTATCCAGCGCGTGTTGCGTCCAGGATATGATATCTTCCGGGTTTGATTTTGAATTAAGACCTTCAGCCCCTTCCGTTACTTTTTGGGCTGTTTCCTCATCGGAGAACCGAGTAATATTTTTATGGAATTTGTTTAGCCAGTCGGTTTCGAAATCAAAATTTTCTGACATAATAAAAAAGACCTCTTGTATTTTTTAGCAAGTATACATACGGACACAGAAGGTCAAGAAAAACAGGCTTTATAGTTAATTCGTGTAATTTCTGTTTTTATTTCGGGTTTTACAATGACAAGAATCCGCCACAAGGACGGACGAGAGAGTTTATTTTTTCGGGGTACTAAGATATTATCTATTGAACTCCTCAAAGGTATCCATATACTTTTTAAGAATGTTTGACCTGCTGTGATGGCGTAGTTTTTCTTTTGCCTTTTCCTCAATCTGTCGGACGCGCTCACGTGTAATATCGAAAATATGACCCACTTCTTCGAGGGTACGAGGAGTTTGGTCGCCAATGCCGAAGCGCAGTTTGATAACGCGGCGTTCCCGCTTGGTGAGTGTGGAAAGCACTGCCTCGACCTGCTTTCTGAGCAACGTTCTCTCGGCAATCTTCTCGGGGGAGATCATATTGTCATCTTCGATAAAATCGCTGAGGGTGGTATCTCCATCCTCATCACCAACTGGTTTGTCAAGCGAGACAGGGCGCTTTGCGACAGTCATAATGCTTTTTACTTTTTCCACAGGGAGGTCCAGTTCTTGTGCGATTTCTTCGGGATAGGGCTCGCGCCCGAGCGCCTGCACCAACTTGTTGTGAGCACGGTTCACCTTGTTGATCGCCTCTGCCATATGGACAGGCACACGTATAGTTCGAGACTGGTCTGCGATTCCCTTTGTGATGGTTTGGCGAATCCACCAGGTGGCATAAGTTGAGAATTTATATCCCTTGTGATAATCGTATTTTTCTACGGCACGAATGAGACCGATATTTCCTTCCTGAATAAGATCAAGGAAGCTGAGCCCACGATTGTTATATTTTTTTGCAATGCTGATTACAAGACGAACATTTGCTTTTATGATATCATTTTTTGCCTGCTCTTTTTCACCCTGAGCTTTGCGAATGTTCTCCATAAGACGCTTGAGTTCTTCTGCGGTCATGCGGGTTTCGAGCTCTACCCTGCGGATCTTTCTCCGGTTGTTTTTGATTTTTCGAAGAGCGTCCATAAAAATGTGTGGATCGAGCCCGGTAAATTCAGCAACTTCATTAAAATCTTTTTTTCCTTTTTCTGCTTTTCTGCCCAGAGTACATATCTTTGCGGTGCTATAGCCCCTTATGTTGCTAACAGCGCCTATGCGTTTGAGGCTGACGTTGATGCGACCAAGCAAGCTGTTGATCCTGTAAATAAGTCGCCGGATCATCATGTCTGTGAAGCACAACTCTTCAAAAAGTGACATTATATGATCGCGGTTCTCTTTGATCTTCTCACCGACAGACTGAGTTTTACTGAATCGTTTAGATGGTTTTTTGTTGATGATCTTCTCGATCTCATCAGAGCGATCAAGAGCTTTTTTTGTTTGTTCATCAAGCAGGCATATAAGACGTTCGTTATTTTCTTTATCAAACCAACTACCGAATTCTATCTTCAATATCTGGTCTATTTTGATCTTGCTTTCACGGTAGCGTTTGATCACATTTTGAAATTCACGGAGACTGCTTCCGCAATTAAGGGTCATCTTGTTGATGGTAGTCTGTGCGTCCTCGATCCTTTTTGAAATGTGGGCCTCATCCTCAGGCGAGAGCAATGGAACTTTTCCCATATCCTTCAGGTACATTCGGACAGGATCGTCGTAAAAACTTATTTTAACTGATGCTTTTTTTGGTTTCGGAGCACGCTTTCTTTTGCGGATACCGCCCTTCATGGTTTGATCGAGAATCTCGAGTCCGGCATCCTTCAGGTCATTAAAAATATCATCAATTTTATCTAAAAAAATCGGATTCTCCGGAAGCAACTGATTTATTTCATCATAGGTGATGAAACCTCTCTCGTTCCCGCGTTGTTTTAATTCTTCAATAAATTCACTTATTGTCTTCATAAAGTCTCCGGGCACCCAAACAAAAACTTAGCTTAAAAGTTTCTTTACAGTACCGCCTTTAAAGTCCTTCTTTAATTGATTTATTTTATGCATAATAGCTTTCTTCTCTAGAATCTTTTCTTCATTATCTGGATGTTTAATAATATATTCATTAAGCGCCACTAAGTCAACATTTAACTTTCTGATTTGCAAGCCGGTCAGCATTTTTTCAAAATTATTTCTGGAAAATGGCAGTTCGTTGAACAGAAGGTCAGAAATGAAATCAGCATCTTCTGGATCAAAATAATCCAGGAGATGGGCTCCCTTTTCAGCAAGAATATCGGAATTTTCTTCGGTTTTGAAAAGTTTAAACAGCTTCCTGATAAGAGGATGAGTAAAATAATCAACCTCAATATCATCGAAATAATCCGCGCACTGCTCTGGATAAGAAAGAATTAGTTTTATGATATCTTTTTCTTCATGATAAGGATCAACGTGCAGGTTAAGCGGGTTTTTTGGCTTCCATGATTTTTTCTTGAGCGCCTGTAATGACCTGAAGATGTTCGTTTCGCTCACCCCGAAAAGGTTTGCACATTCCTGCACATAAAGCTCTTTTTGCACAGGATTTTCGATCACACCAAGGAATGTGATAACATCATTAAGGGCTTTTCTCTTGTTATCGAGATTTTTTTCAGCATGCCTTATTTCAAAGATGAAATTGTAGAATGTTTTTGCATCATCGATATAATCACGAAGCGCACCAGCGCTGTTTTCTTCGAGGAAGTCATCTGGATCGGTGTTGGGTGGAAGGATGATAAATTTTGGGAAAACAGACCGAGTGATAAATATATTAATAGCGCGTGCAGCGGCTTCTTTACCTGCGCTGTCGCTATCATAAAGGATGTAAATATTTTTTGTATATCTGGAAAGAAGTTTGACCTGTTCTTCTGTAAGCGCAGTTCCCAAGCTCGCAACCACATTCGTAAATCCATGGTGCCAGAGTGCTATCAGGTCAATGTTGCCCTCAACCAAAAGGGCAGAATCGTTTTTGATGATCGAATCCTTTGTCTGGTAGAGCCCATAGAGGTGTTTTCTTTTTTGAAAGATTGGGGTTTCCGGCGAGTTCAGATATTTTGCACCCCGGTCATCGTCTTCTTTATATATTCGGCTTCCAAAAGCGATCACCTTACCGTCCGAACTATACACAGGAAACATGATCCTTTCAAAAAATTTGTCCCGAAGGTTGCCATTTGAGCGTGTAAACAATCCGCATTTGGTGAGTACCTCTTTTGAAAATCCCTTCTTGATCAGATGAGCGTGAAGCCCGGCTTGTGTTTTTAGAGCCAGCCCAAGCTTAAAGGTCGTGATGTCTTCGTCCGAGACGTTTCTCGATTTCAGATATGCAAGCCCATCATTATCTTTGGCGGTGAGATTATTTTGATAATACCGCAGTACGGATTCATATATTCCATAGAGAGAGTTGTATAAGCTCTTATCTTCTTTGGACTGTTCCTTGTAAGCCGGGAGTTTTATCCCGACCCTGTCTGCGAGTTTTTTGACCGCTTCGGTAAAAGTGATCTTTTCATATTCCATAAGAAAAGTGAAGATGTTTCCACCCTTTCCGCACCCGAAGCATTTAAATATCTGCAGGCGTGGAGAGACCAAAAAAGAAGGTTTTGTCTCATTATGGAATGGGCACGGCGCCGTATAATTCGCACCACTTCTTTTCAGGGGCACGTATTCCCCGATCACATCTACAATACTATTTGCAGAGCGTATATCGTCGAGAAGATTTTGGTCGTATCGCATGACTTTAATTAAAAAAGGTATAAATTTTATGCAAGTTTCATGAACATAGTTTGTACATGAATTGTTCTTCCCATGACCTAGAACACTATTTCTTTATTTTGATTTTTACAAATTTTCGCTTTTACTCATAAACTTATTATTAATCCTCGGGGAATGTTCTTACAGCGTTAAAAACTATTTTATCCCCGTTAGAAGAAAAAACAGGATTTCTCCCTTTAGCAAGCCATTTTTGTTCTGTTCCGTCACTATTCATTATTCTAATACCACCAAAGACTATTTTTGTACCATCATTTGAAATCATTGCACAACCCCCTTCACCTAAATCAGTTATTTCAGTTCCCTCTTCATTAATGATAAAAATATGATCATTGGCTGAAAATACAATTTTGCTTCCATCCATTGACATAGAAATAAAATTATAGTCTAAGTGACCATTAAAAATACAATTGTTATTCTCACCATTTGTTCTAACAGAATATAATCCATAATTTTCTCCACTAAATTTATAATAAACTCTCTCTTCATTAATGGAAATTACTGGGTAATAATATCGAGATATATTAATATTACTAATAATCTCATATTTATTATCTCCCTTTTCATCCATAATTGATATTGTATAAATACTATCTGATATTGTTGTATAAACAATTTGACTACCGTCTGAGGAAAAGTGAGGATATATTTCGTAAATCTCTGGTGAATCTGTAAGGTTAATTAGGTTGTTTCCATCAATGTTCATAATATAAATATCACTAAGACTTTTTTCTATTGAATAAGCTGCAAAGGTAATTTTTATAAAATCTAAAGAATCTGTGCAAATTGAAGGTAATGCAGAATGAACCAATAACGAATCTGTTAGAGCTTTATAATCTGTTCCATCCAAATTCATAGACCAAATTCCTTTTTCTTCACGATTCACAATTATTTTCGTATTATCAGGAGTAAATTGAACATTCTCTGCTCTCTCCTTAATAATATAATTTAAACTATCACTGGTAGAATTTATTGTAGCAATCCAATCTTCTTGCCAATCTCCTTCACCTTCGTATGGATTTGTACAAGAAAATAAATATATAGTTGCAAGAAGTATAATAATTAATTGAATTATTTTCATAACACTACCTCTATTTATTTAAGGGATAATTAATAATTTAAAATATTACATTCATATTATTTACTATAATCAATAAGTTCAATATTCATATTTTTAACAAATCCTTTGTCCACATCTTTATAAGAATCAGATGATACAATTGCAGGAACAGCAACATATAGAAAAGGTAGCATTTTAGGAACTACTTTACTAAAGTAAAATCTCATTTCATTTTTAAGTTCTCCGAGCTGTTCGGATGTCATATCCTTACTTATACTTTCACTAAAAAGGGGTTCCAGATATGAACATTCAAAATATCCTACAGGCGTTTTTACTGTTTCTTGTTCCTTTACTTCATTCCATCTTGTTGTAGACCCATATACTTTTATGATATTTGTAGTCTCCTGAATTTTTTCATATACTTTTGTGTCATTTAACAGTACTGGTTCCTGCTTATTACCTTCTTCATCATAACCAAAAAGGTCAAGCAGAGTCATAGTTTTTAAATCAACAAGCATGTGCACTTCATTACCTTCAAATTTTTCCACAATCCATACGCCCCCTCTTTCTTCCTTTGTCACTTCAAGTTCAACTTCCGTATTATTCTTATCATCTCCAATAATCTTGTATTCAACCCTGTCTCCTACTTTTAAGTCTTTTCCAAATTGATATCTTGCTGACCATTGTAGCATAGCTGCCAACTGTTCCTGTGCTTCCTTTTCTATCGCTACATCTTCTTCATAGTCCCAATCCTGTGCAGTCAAAATATTGTTACTGCTTATGAAAAATGGAATTATTAAGTTTACAATTAAGCAGTAACGCAAAAGCTTGCTAATAGGTTTTCTTACCATTTTTAACATTTATCCTACGTTTGTTTCTTTATATTTTATTCATGATTTGCAAAAATGATGTTATATATAATTTTGTCAAATTAAATTTTTCATTATTGCTTATCCTTTTATATTCCATTTCAAATAAAATCTGCAAATCCTTTTTTATAAACGTTTCGATCCCTATGCAATATATTTTGATATATTGATATTTTACATTAAAAACACCACAGTCACGCCGTCTCCGCCCTCCTGGAGCGGGGCTGAGGCAAACTCTTTGATGCGTCTGTCGTTTTTCAAATGCTCCCGGATCTTCCGCCTGAGTTGCCCAGTGCCCTTTCCGTGCAAGATTCTAACTTTTGGATAATTTAACAGTATAGCTTTGTCAAGATACTTATCTAATTCAAAACGGGCTTCATCAAAAGTTAAGCCCATAAGATTGAGTTCAAAAGCAAAATCGTGGTCGATATCAGCATGAATGGAAATATCCGTATCGTCCTTATGCTCAACGTGTTCTTTACCCTTCGGAATTTCATATAGGTCAGTTTTTTTCACGTTGTAGTTCAATCCTTCAGCAAGAACGCGAGCAGTATTTTTCTCAATAGAATGCACTTTCCCAACCAGTTTTAACAGTTTGATATAAACCTCTTTACCAACGAAGATTTCTTTAGCCGGAATGAATTCGATATCAGAAAGCTCATCCTGTTTTTTTTCAATTGCAGTTCTTTCTTGTGAGATTCTATTTTTAATGTCATGTACTTTATCGTGATCTATATTTTTTTTAGCCCGAAACTGTTTTTTCAACTTGTCAATTTCTTGATTGAACTCCCGCTGTAATTGTGAGAGATATTCCTCAGAATCCCTGAGCGCCTTCTGCTTTCGTTCTTTTTCAATTTCCTTCCAGTTTTGCTCTTTTTTGTTCAAGGATTCCAATTGCTGTTCAAGAAGTTTGTTCTTAAGATCGAATTCATATAACTTTTGCGAAAGGTGGATTCTCTGCTGCTCAGTTTTTTTAAGAAGCTCGCTCAATTGCAGACTTTTCTGGTCAATAAGTTCCCGGGCTCGAGCTACAATATTTTCAGGGGAATGGTATTCTTTTGCAATATCCAACGCATAGCTGTTCCCCGGAAATCCGAGATCGAGCTGATAGGTTGGTTGCAGTTTTTCCTGATCAAACCGCATTGAGGCGTTTTCACAAAGGGGATGCTCCGAAGCAAAAATCTTGAGTTTATTCAAATGGGTAGTAATGATCACCTTTGATTTCTTGGCGATGAGTGCTTCCATGACGGATTGTGCAAAAGCAGCGCCCTCTTCGGGATCAGTGCCGGTTCCAAGCTCATCGATGAGCACAAGCGAAGACTCATCCGCGTCATCAAAAATTGCATTCAGCTTCTTAATATGAGAGGAAAAAGTGCTGATCGAGTCCTCGATGGATTGTTCATCGTTGATGTCCGTGAAAAACGAAGTAAATATCCCGACCTGAGATTCCTCGACAGGGATCATCAAACCCGAAAGAGCCATCATTGTAAGAAGTCCGGTTGCTTTCAACGTAACGGTTTTACCTCCTGTATTCACTCCGGAAATAACGATTCCACGGAATTCATCTCCAATATGCAGAGTGAATGGAATAATATTATTAGGATTTTTTATACTACTAAAAAGGAGCGGGTGCCGTGCATTTTTCAAACTCAAACGAGAATCGTCTATAATTTGTGGCATATGGGCATGAATACTTACGCAATAAAGTGCGCAGGCATTTAAGAAATCGACCTTCTGAAGAGAGTTAAGATTTTGCCACAACCCTTCTTTTTGATTTTTTAGCTCATTGTAGAGTTCTGTGAGAATTCTATGGATTTCCTGTTTCTCTTCTTCGGAAAGCGTATTTAGAGAATTGTTGAGTTCCATTACCGAGAGGGGCTCCACGTAGAATGACGCTCCCGTTTTTGAGCGTCCGTGCACAATGCCTTTCATTTGAGTGACACCACCCTCGCGAACCGGGATCACATAACGCTCATCCCGAAAGGTAACAACCTTATCCTGAATAACATTTTCGTAATCTTTTTTATCGAGAATGCTCTCCAGCTCGGAATAAATTCTCTTTCTGGTTTTCTGTTTATTCCTTCGCAAGGAAGATAAAATTGGGCTTGCTGTATCTTTGATTTCCCCACCGGCGTCGAATATCTTATCAAACCGTTTTTCCAGTTCCCCCATTTCGATGAGCCCGGCAATAAGCGAATGCAGCTCAGGAAAATTTTCGGGAACGATATCTTTATCTTTCTTAAGTGTATTAGCGATTCGGATATTGCTTCCAAACATAAGAAATTCGTCGATATTGAACTGCTCGTATCTGCCAAAATATTCAAACAGATATTCTGTATCTTCAAGCCCGGAAAGTGCAAAATGATGGCTTTGTTCGAGGTAATTGAAGACGTCTTGCAGTTCGGAAAGTTTCTTTTCTACGAGTGATTTTTTTCTAAGCGGAGCGAGATTTTCCACAAGCCGTTCTCCCAGGGGAGACACACAATATGAGGAAATCAAAGCTTTTACTTTATTGAATTCCAGTTCGTCAAAAGCGTTCTTCATGAAAGTGGAGAAACGGCGTCCGTTACGTCCTTCTGGAGTTTATATTGTAGCTTTAAAAGTTCCTTATAATAGGAGATGTTACGGATTTGGGAGTCAAGCTTGGTCGCTTCAAGAATTCGAGCGATTTTCTCATTGCTCCATTCCACAAAAGGTGCGTTTGTAATGGTTGTCTGGGTTTTTTCCTGAAGAGGGAGTATTTGTATGAAGAGCGAGAGCAGAAAGATCACGATCATTGCCTGGAAGCAGCCAAGAATAAATCCAAGCAGCTTGTCCAGCAAGCTTAGATGGAGCGCTTTAGCCACCCTCTTTAGGATTTTTACAATGATGGCAATGATAACCATCACGATCAGAAAAATCACAACCCCGCCAAGTATGTGCGAGGTTTTTACCGAAAAATGGAAGGTGTTCTGAAAGAAAACGGAAAATGCAGGACCCAGCCGGATCGCAAGTATCAGTGCTACGATCCATCCGATGAGACGGGCGCTTCCTTTGATGAATCCTGATATAAAACCAAAACCCCCGAAAACAAGAATGATTCCGAAGGTAATGATATTAATAATATCCATTAAGGTTTACGTAAAATTATCGAAACACATTAGCGCGAACGAAATCTAAAACTATTACGTTTAAGTTTACGTAAAGTTGCCTTGAGCTCTCTGCGCTTTTTATCGCTGGGCTTTTCGTAATAACGGTTCTTCTTGATATCAGAAAGAACGCCCGAGCGCTGCACCTTCCGGTTGAAGCGGCGAAAAGCACCTTCAAAGCTCTCGTCTTTACCAACTACAACTTTGGTCACTAGATATCACCTCCGGTAAATTTATATATAAAAAACAAAACAGTGATTTTCTATGTCAACCTTTGCGGTGATATTTATTATGAAAACATATAGGTCAAAGGTTTTCCTTTGGAAAAACTGAGATTCTATTCCACAATTTCAATACTCTCAATAATAGCATCCTGAAGCGGTCTGTCTGCAGGGTTTGTATCCACAACAGAGATGGCGTTCACAACATCCAGCCCCTCGATAACTTCTCCAAAAACGGTATATTCTCTATCAAGGAAGGGGTAGCCACCGAGAGTCTTATAGATTTCTCTTTGTTCGTCAGTGTATTTGAATCCCTTTCTTTCCTCGACCATAGTCATTTCATCTTCAGTCCAGGGGCGTCCTACAACGATATAGAACTGCGAGCCGGAGGAGCGTTTCTGCGGGTTAACCCGGTCTCCCTGGCGTGCTGCTGCGAGCGCGCCCTTTTTGTGGATAAGGTCTTTGCGGAATTCAGCCGATACTGTATAACCGGGACCGCCTGCACCAAGCTGTTTTTGGGGCATCGCACCTTTTGAGTCCGGATCACCTGCCTGTATCATAAAACCGGCAATAACCCTGTGGAAGAGCGTGCTATCATAGAAACATTCCTCGACCAATTTAAGAAAATTATCTCTATGCTGCGGCGTGTCATTATAGAGCTTGATTGTGATATCGCCATAATTCGTGTGCATTTTTACTATCGGGTCTTTCACGATCTCCTCTTCTGCTTGTTCGTTATCCTGTGCAAAAAGGAATCCGCCGCAGGAAAGCAGAACGATCGAGATGACACCTGCCAGAACTAATCGGAAGATTTTCATTATAATGAACTCCTTTTCATTGTGATTGGGAGGTTTATAAAAATTAAGCACAGGGTGTCAAATTTTACTTAACATAGATCGAATCAGGAAAAAGTTGACAGCTTCGATATGTAAAGATTGTCACATCTGAACATAAAAGTTCGAAGAGTAACTATGAATGTAAATATCGAATGCAGAATTTTGCACACAGAAGAAGAATTTTCCAGATGGAATGAATTTGTAGCATCGACCAGCGCATGCCCGATCATTCAATCCTATGAATGGGGTGAATTCAAGCGGATATCCGGATGGGTGCCGATCAGAATTGCCGTTATTGAGAACGGCAGTATCGTCGGTGGCATTTCCGTTCAGAAGCGGAAAATCCCACATATTGGCAAATGCCTTTTCTATGCACCTCGCGGACCCGTCATTGATGTAACAAAACGTGAGTATTTTTCTGTTTTGGTGAATAAAATTTCTGAAGTTGCAAAACAGCATAACGCGATTGTCCTGAAGATCGATCCTGAAATTGATGAAGATGACGAAACAGCACTAAGTATTTTGCATGAGTATAATTTCGATTTTGTAAAAAAACAGATCCAGCCACGAGCAACATACTTTCTCGATTTGACCAAATCTCTTGAAGATATTCTCGCGGGCTGTGAATCCAAAACTCGGTACAATATTCGCCTTTCACTGAAAAGGGGAGTAGAAGTAAAAGAGGAAACCTCACTGGAAGGCGTCAGGAAATTTTATGATATTTATGAGACTACTGCAAAACGCGACACCTTTATAATTCATAATTTTGAATATTACAAGCAAGTGATTACACTCATGGCAGACAAGGGCATGGTGCGTTTATTCCTTGCCTATTATGACAACGTTCCTGTTGCAGGAGTGTATATCTTTGCGTTCGGGCAAAAAATATGGTACATGTACGGAGCTTCGTCGAATGAATATAGAAACGTCATGCCGAACCAGGCACTTCACTGGCATGTGATACAATGGGCAAAGCAACAGGGTTACAAAATTTACGATCTCTGGGGAGTACCGGCTCATCCCCGCGAAGGACATCCGTTGTATGGCGTGTATCGTTTTAAAAAAGGATTTGGTGGTGAGTTCAGGAAATTCATCGGCATGCACGACTATGTGTTCAAGCCCTTCTGGTATAAAATCATGAACAGCGGGATAAAAACCTATGTCTCGGTGCGCAGTCTTATCAAAAAAGGCAAAATATCCGATTCGCTGGAAGAATAATGATACTACAAAAAATTCTTGAAAACCTGGAAGATTATACTGAGCTCGGCAACAAGCCCACCCGTGATATTGATATATCCGGCATCTCTTTTGACACACGGAATCTCGAAAAGGGTGACCTCTTCGTCGCGATAAAGGGAATTGATGCAGATGGGCATAAGTATATAAATAAAGCTATCGAAAAAGGGGCTTCAGCAGTCCTCTTTGAAGATGAGACACACAAACTACAGGATAAAAACATTCCCTTTATAAAAGCGAGAAATTCCAGAGAAGCATTAGCTCGCATCGCTGCAGCATTTTACGGATTCCCCGCAAGAAAGCTGAAAATTATTGGCGTGACAGGTACTGATGGCAAAACGACCACCTCGACACTCATTCATCATATCCTGAATGAAACAGGACACAAAGCCGGATTGATCACTTCGATAAATGTTATAATTGGAGATAGAGTATTCCAAACAGGATTTCATACAACGACACCCGACGCACTTTCAATTCAAAAATATCTGGCAGAAATGGTTGCTGCAGGAACTGAATATGCCGTGATAGAAACTTCATCACACGGACTTGCTCAATATAGAGTGGAAGCATGTGAATATGATATTGCTGTTTTGACAAATATAACATCCGAGCATCTGGATTTTCATAAGTCCAGGGAAGAATATATACATGCAAAAGCTCATTTATTTGAGCTTCTTTCTTTATCATACAAGAAGAACAACGTTCCTAAAATAAGTGTGCTCAATTATGATGATCCGTCGTACAGCACTTTAACAAAATATGATGCCGATCAGCATTTTTCTTTCGGACTGAGTAATAAAGCAGATTTTTGGGCTGATAAGATTTTGCACAATGAAACCAAGTTAAAATTCAATGTCCACACACCGATAGATGAATTTGAAATTGCAAGCCCTCTTCTGGGAGAATATAATGTGTATAATATCCTCGCAGCGGTTACTGTTGCATATTCGCAGAACATTCCCAAAGATAGAATCATCTCAGCAATTGATTCATTACAGAACATAAAGGGTAGGATGGAACTCATTCCACACACGCATGGGGACTTTAATGTGATAATTGATTTTGCCCATACTGCAAATGCGCTTGAGCAAGCACTCCGATCAGTTCGCGTATTTACAAAGAACCGGATTCATGTTGTATTTGGGAGTGCTGGGCTTCGGGATATTCAGAAGAGAAAAGAAATGGGCATCATCGCAGGAAAACTTGCTGACAAGATTTACATCACTGCAGAAGATCCACGCACAGAATCTGTGGAAGCAATCATAGAAGAGGTAGCCACGGGCTGTGCGCAGGAAGGAAGAAAAGAAGGCATAGATTTTTTTATGGTCCCGGACAGAGAGGAAGCAATAGAAAAAGCGATAATTTCTGCACAGGATGGAGACACGGTCATCACGTGTGGAAAGGCACATGAAACGACAATGTGCTACGGTACGCATGAGCTTCCCTGGAGCGAATATCTGGTTGTGCTAAATGCACTAAAAAAGAGAGAATTAATGTTGACAGAGAATCCGGCAGTTAAAAAAGAGTAAACTATGATAGTTGGAATTGGTACAGACCTTGTTGAGGTTGAACGAATAAAAAAAGAGTTGGTTTCTCACGGCGAAAAATTCATAGATATGCTTTACACTGAGAAAGAGAGAACCTATTGTACTAGAGCCGAAAATCTTGCAATTCAGGCACAATGTTTTGCAGCCCGGTTTGCTGCAAAAGAAGCATTTCTGAAAGCTCTTGGTTCGGGTTTGCGCGGCGGCTTGAAATGGAAGGATGTTGAGGTTATTAATAACGAACTTGGTAAACCGGAGATCCGAATACGGGATACTGCAAAGAAGATTTGTGAAAACGCCGGAATTAACGGAATTTTCTTATCCCTTTCCCATACGAAGGACTCTGCAATTGCAGTAGTAGTTTTAGAAAAAATAAATTGAAATCGGAGGAATGAATGCAGAAAATACTTGTCACTGGAGCTGTAGGTCAAATTGGTTCTGAGCTCATAATGGAATTACGAAAAAGATATGGTAATAATAATGTGGTTGCTGGTGTTCACAGAACCCAGCCGGGGGAAAAGTTAACAAATTCCGGTCCTTGCGAAACAGTCGATTGTACAAATGTTGAACAATTAAATAGTGTGGTGAAAAAGTATAACTTCGATACGATTTACCACCTGGCTGCAATTCTCTCTGCGGTTGCAGAGGAAAAACCAAATCTCGCCTGGAACGTGAACATCAACGGACTGTACAATGTACTGGAAGTAGCTCGTGAACAAGGTTGTGCTGTTTTCACCCCCAGCTCGATCGGCGCATTCGGAGAATCTACACCGCTCGACAATACACCCCAGGACACGATTCAAAGACCAAGCACCATGTACGGCGTCACCAAAGTTGCCGGAGAACTGCTCTGCGATTATTATTTTAAACGATTTGGAGTGGATACGCGGGGTGTTCGATATCCCGGTATCATCTCAAACGAAACGCTTCCTGGCGGTGGCACGACAGATTATGCGGTCGAGATTTATTACGAAGCCATCAAAAATAAAAAATATACATGCAACCTGGGCAAAGGAACATACCTGGATATGATGTATATGCCCGATGCGATAAAAGCCGCAATAGATCTCATGGAAGCCGATCCTGCAAAGCTGAAGCACAGAAATGCCTTTAATGTAACGACAATGAGCTTTGACCCGGAAAAGATCGCAGCATCGATAAAGAAGATCATTCCCGAATTTGTGTTGAATTATGATGTCGATCCTGTTCGCCAGGCAATTGCAAATTCATGGCCAAATTCCATGGACGATTCCGATGCCCGTGAAGAATGGGGCTGGAATCCGGAATATGACCTCGAAGCAATGACAAAAGACATGCTCGAAGTATTATCAAAAAAATTAAAATAAGCATATAAAAAATATATCTGGAGGAATAAATGCCAGTAAACAGATTAAAAACTGCGCTTGAAAAGGAGTTGAAAGAGTTAAGAGAAACCGGCAGAGATAAAGGCGCCGAAATGGTCATTACAGACGTGATAAAACCGGAAGGCAAGTTTGGTCCACGTTTTTGCATCAAAGGAGCTGGAGATAAAAAGTTCATTAAGATGAACTCAAATTCCTATCTTGGAATGTCACTTAATCCCGAGGTAATAAAAGCTGAGGGAAAAGCTGCTGAAAAATATGGTGTTGGACCCGGTGCGGTGCGTTTTATCAGCGGTACCTATACTCCACATATCGAATTGGAAAAGAAACTTGCAGAATTCCACGGAAGAGAAGCAGGTATGATATTCAGCTCTGCGTATGTGACAAGTCTGGGTGTGATATATCCATTAATGACCAAGGAAACGGTGGTGGTCAGCGACGCGCTGAATCATAACTGTATCATCCAGGCGATCCGGCTGTCCCGCCCGGCAGCAAAGCTGATCTGGAAGCACAATAATATGGAAGACCTGGAAGCACAATTGCAGGAAGCTGTCGGAAAAGGTAAACGCTGCATGGTAATTACTGACGGCATCTTCAGCATGCGCGGTGATAATGCCCCGCTTGATAAGATCGTAGAATTGTGCGATAAATATGATGATAAGTTCGAAGAAGGTGTTGTTTGTATTGTTGATGATTCCCACGGTGTCGGAGCACTCGGTAAAACCGGACGTGGAACCGAAGAATATTTGAATACAAAGGTTGATGTGCTGGTTGGAACCATGGGTAAAGCATTTGGTGTGAACGGCGGATATGTTGTGACCTCCAAAACGATCCTCGATTATCTCAGAGAAAAGGCCCCGATGTATATTTATTCCAACCCGATCACAAACTCGGAAGCAGTTGCGGTGCTGAAGGTTCTGGAAATCCTCGATTCACCGGAAGGACTCACGCGGCTTGCCCACCTTGCAGAAATGACGGAAAAATTCCAGAATGGGTTGATCGAGCTTGGCTACGAGACCATCGAAGGACCTCACCCTGTGGTGCCGTTAATGGTTCGTGATACACCCAAGACAGCAGATATAGTTAAATATCTTACAGAAAATGGCGTGCTTGCCACAGGACTGAACTTCCCTGTAGTACCAAAAGGTGATGAAGAGATACGATTCCAGGTAAATGCCGACCACACTGAAGCTGATATTGATTATGTCCTCGGAGTTTTGAAAAAGTATAAAGAAACACACTAGTACCACTCAATTAGATAAAGAAAAAGCCCTGACAACATGTTGGGGCTTTTTGTGTTGTATAAGTTAATAATCAGCTTTACGTAATAGTCTTTATTATTCTAAATAATCTTATAAACAATCATCCCTTTTTTAAGTTGAGATTTCGAGTAGCAAGTTTTGATGCCCACGATAGAGTCGACCTCAGCAGATTCAACGGGATTTGTATTTATTTGTAATGATGATACTTCTTCTTCCAAAAAACCGGAATGTGTAAAGAACCCAATTCTATCATTAACATCTATTGTATCTAACAATTTCACAGAAATAACATTTATTTCGTTATAATAATTTTGTATTTGACCGATTTCTTTATAATGAGATGGAATTATATTAAATCTTCCTTTTGTATAGAAATTCTCTTTGATATTATCAAAACTCCAGCCCCATTTCATCATTGCCTTTATTATCAAATGTAAATCCCATGTTGTTATTAGAAGTATATCGTTAGCAATTGCATCTTTTATTTGTTGTTCTGTAAATACCGATATGTTATTTCTTTCAAGCGGAGGTATATTTTTTTGATGGTTTACAACAAATACACCGCTTATATCAGTTATTTTCCATTCCTTCATCCTCCGCCTTACATATTTTACTACCTGAAGGACGTCTGATTCTTGTGGGGGTGAAGATAAACCTTTAACCTCAACTAACAATTTAGGAGAGAAATCTAAAATCTGAACATCTTCCTGTTTATTTTTTTCATCTTCTTTAGAATCAACATCTTCGATTTTTTGAAAACCAATATAATGTAATGCATTAATAAGCGAGCCCACAAGTTCATCATCACCCTGAATCAGGATGTTGTGTAAAAAATCGAATTTATCTCTTTCCCGAGTAATAATTTTCTCTACACTTACAATTTCATCTTGTGCCCGATTTTTTATTTTTTCAATCTCTTTTTTAAAGGATATTATTGATGGAATTTCATATTCATCTCTTTGAATCCATTTAGAACCCTCATAATGAGGAAAAAGATGTGGTGATATTTCAGGTAAAACCTCTTTTACTAGTGTTAGAATTTGAGAGGGAGTTTTCGACATTTGAGGTAAAATCAAACACTTTCCTTTATGATTATTAAAATAAATGTATGCAGCAATAGGATCACCAAATTTATTTTTTAAAATTGTTTTCCATTTTCCGTTTCCTAACCAAACAGGATTAAAACTTGTAGTGTATCTAAAATCGCTAAAGTTTTTCCTGAAAAAATCAGATAATGAATGTTGGTTATCTGGTATAACAATTTCCTCCCCTGTAATTGATTTAATTTCAATACTACCGCTATTGAAAAATGATAAAAATGACCAATTATCCATATTAGCATTTTTTTCAATTTGAAAACTAGAGTATTTATGATTTCCCCATACTAATTCATAAGATTTCCTTGGTTCAGCAAAAATAACAAAGAGCCCTCCATAATCTAGGATTCTATCAAAACCTTCTGATTTATATAGCATTGATAATGGTCTGGGATCAATTTTACCCCAACTACATTTCGCCCATAGATTTGTTTCTTCCAAAGGTCTTAGATAATTTTTATTTATTGGTTTTTCAATTGGTTCTTCTGCTTTTAGGTTAATAAAGACTATTTCTTTTTCGTTAATATTATCTATATTACCTAATGAAGAACAATATATTATTGGCTCATAATCTGCGGAGATTTTAACTTTATATGGTTTCCCAAAACTACCCTTTGATACATTATATCCTAAGTCTGATATCATGTTAAAAACATCATCAGGCATATCAACTAACAGAATCTTTGGTTTTTCAAATTTCATAACATTTTTTCTCACATTACTTTATTGTTGAGTTACATGAAGTACTAGTTTTCTACACAGTTTAATTGTCAAATTTATTAATATTATTGAAAAGAAATGATTTATAAATTTAAATGTAATAGTAAATACAGCTAATATTTATTTGATAATAATCAAGAATCTTGCAGGTTGTAAAATACAGTTAAAAATATTAAATTACTGTTTTTTCCCCACCAGCTTCTCCCCAATCTCCTCCATATTCTCAAAAAACAAAGTAGGGTGTAATTTTTGCAACGCAGCAGGATTAGTATATCCCCATGCAACAGCCCCAAGATCGAGCCCGACGTTTTGTGCAGATTTGAAGTCCCGCAGTTCGTCTGCAATGTAAATCGCTTCCGAAAGAGGGATTTTGCACTTGTGGGATATTTTCTTTAGCTTGGCTTCTTTGCTGAAGAGCGAAACGCCGCATTCATAATCTGTGACTAAAGCACTCAGGTCAGCACCAAGCACCGATTTCACGTTTTCTTGGGAGTTTGTGCTTACTACTGCAAGTGTAAGTCCTGCATCATGTAATTTATGCAGCATTTCCGGCACACCATCAAAAAGCTTGATCGTATGGATCTCTTTTTTCATGAGTCCGCGCATGTGGGTGGCGATCAGCGGGAGCTTGAGCATGGGAAAACCGACGTGCTTTAACATATGTTTCGCATCAAAATTTCTTAACTCTTCGACCTCCTCATCCTTTATATGTTTAAAGCCGTATTTATCCGCGACAGCCCCGATGTTCTTTACAAACCAGGGAAACGTATCGGCAAGAGTGCCGTCGAAATCCAGTATGATCAATTTATATTTCAAAAGAAATCCTTTTCTATGAGAATATTACTCAAAACTCCACACACAAACCAACACCAACTTCCATCACCGGAGCAACCTTTGCCAGCGCGCATTTCGAAGTAAAATCAGTACAATGACACGCATAAAGTGCGGTCAGGTTAATTTCTTTAATATATTCCAAAGTTCCGGCAAGCTGTTCTTTGGGTGGGTCTAACAGGTGCAATCCGCCGATAATGGCAACAATGCGATCATCATCACAAACTTTTTTTGCATGCTCGGTTATATTGCAGATCCCTGCATGTGAACATCCTGTGATGATCACCAATCCTTTCTCTGATTTGTAAGCAAGCGCAGTATCATCAGGAACGAGATCATCTTCTTTTTCACCCGCTTTTCTTCCTATTGGAGACATGGTTTCAAATGGAAATACACGCGGTATCTCTCCAAGAAATATGAGGTTTTCAGTGAGGGCAACGGGGTCTTTGCTAAGTTGTAATGCAAAGTGTGGCTGAATTTTATTTTTGGAAAATAACGTTCCGATCTCACCGACCCCATCGACATAAGTGCTTACGAAGATCTTTGGGTGTGCAATAAGCAGCGGTTTTTGAAAGTTCTGTTTCTCAAGGCGTGCTTCTGTATATTCGCGGATTAGTGTCTCGATGCCCCAGGTGTGGTCAAGGTGTGAATGTGAAAGGACAAGGTAATCCAGAAAACGCAGATCGATTCCCATTTTTCGGGCATTCTCAAAAAATATATTACTGTAGCCGCAGTCAAAGAGGATCCTTTTTTCTTCATCCTCAATAAAGAAAGAAAGTGCCGGTTCTCCAAGAAAATATCGGTCGATGTAAGTATTATTGTCCACGAGAACTATAAGTTTCATGTTTTATGCTCCTGTGTTGTGAGAATATTTTTAAGATTATCATTTCTGTCAATTTATTGAAAATGGGTGTTTGGGACGAAACTATCAAATCAAAATGACATAAGGGACTGGTGAATTCTATAGGGGTATTTTTTTTTCCTTTATCCACCCCTTTGCCTGTTCAAGCTGATCTGTGGGGAAAACCTTAAATTGCCCATGCACGGTGAAACCCCAGAGTCTTACCCCATCGGCAAGCCGTTTGATATACATTGTAATCGTATCACCTTCAGCTCGTTCAATTGACATCGGTATCCTTTCACCTTTTGGGACAGTGATCAACACGGCAAAATTGCCGGGACGGAATCTTTTAGCCACCTCAGGAGCAATGACATCAATGACATAATCCGCAGCATTGAGGTCTTCCTTACGTGTAATGGTGTGTTTCATTTAACTTCTCCTTATTATTTCTTTATTGTTATATTCGAATAGTTGGATATACATAAGAAAAAAAATTTATCTCTCAAGTATTTTGATTATCTCAATCGTGAACTCATCGACGACTTTATAACAGACCTGATTTCCCTGGCGTTTGCTGATGCAAATCCCAGCTTCTTTTATAATTCTAAGGTGCTGAGAGATAGTTGACTGAGGCAAGCCCATCTTCTTCTGGCAAACAGACACATTACATTAGTCGTGATATAGCCCAAGTACGATCTTCAGCCTGTCAGCATGGGACAACGCTTTTAAAATTTTGCACGTTTGATCAATATCGTATTTCATGATTTTAATAAAATGTATTTTTTTTGATAAAGAGTTGGGGATGTTTTTGATTGTCAAATTTTTCTATGTTGTATATTGAGTCATATTCAAATGTATTTCAGGTAAATCCAAGGTAAGAAACTAACATTTGACAAAAATATTTTATTTATTTGATATCTAACCATATTTAATGGAGATGATAATTTCTTAAATATATTTGAATATGTGTTTTAGGCATTGAGTTATAATTTCCATCTGGTTTAAATATAGATTGTATTTTTTTTGATATAACTCTAATTAGATTCTACCCAATCATCTTAATCCTTACTGCGAATCGATAAGCACTCCACGATCTTTAAGAAGCAACAGGAAATGATGGCTAACTCAATAATAAGGAAGTAGTTTTTAGTAGTAAAATTTATGAAGAACAAAAGACTTTTACACCAGAGGAAAGATAGCATGAAAAGATTATTTTTTATTATAGTTTTCGTTTTTATTAGCACCCGATTATTCTCCATCGATTATATCACCTCGCCATTAGTCTCAGGCATATATGAAGATGTTGTCATATCAAACAATACCGCATATCTGGCAACACAATGGTGTGTTATGATCCTTGATGTAACAGACAAAACAAATCCGGAGCTTGTGAATATTGTTCCTTTTAATATGGCATATTACCTCAGTATTCAAGATAACCTTCTTTTTGTGAGTACACTCGTATCCTCCTTCGGGACATATGATAATAAAACTTCTATATATGATATCTCAAATCTCCATGAACCGATTCTCATTTCTGAAATCGATGAATCAGCCCAGAGATTTGTCGTACGAGACACATTGCTGTTCATGCAAACCCAGGAATTCGTGGGCGATGAGCTGACATATAAGTTGAAAATTTATAATATCAACAATGTCTTCTCTCCAGTTCAGATTGCCGTGATAGATAGCGTGAAATCTTTTGACTTCCATAACAATTACCTTTATACAGCTAATACGATATATAACGAATCAGAAATTCATTTGAGAATCTATGAGGTGGAGGATATTCTAAATATTTCATTATTAAACGAGCTGAGCCTTCCGCTATCATATGCAAGCAATAATGATCCATACTTATTGATAGACGGTAACATTATTTATATTGCTGAATGGAATTCTTACTTTATTCTAAATATTATAAATCCTTTATCACCAGCTATCTTGAGCTATACAGAGAGTCTTGGATTAATGGATTGGAATAACAAATTTGTAAAATATCATACCTATTTATACCTGAATGGAGGGAAGATCATTAATGTGTCGAATCCTGCAAATCCGGAAATTGCCGGCAACTATGATCCGCCCTGGCCACCGGGAAATGTGATCACAAGCGTGTATGTTTTTGACGAATATCTTTATGTCACGAACTGGGAATATGGATTTTATATCATGGACTTAACAAACCCTACTCAACCTCTTCAAACATACTGGTATGAAAATACTGATTTCTATGAAGGCATTGATATTAAAGATGATTATGCATATATCTCATCCATGCGGGGAGTTACAATATTAGACATTTCTTTACCAGAAGAGAGCGACGTTATTGGGTCATATCCATATATTAATTGGAGTAGTGATATTTGCACGGATGGTGTTCTTGCTTATGTTGCATGTGGTTATGGACTTGTAATATTAAATGTGAGCAATCCGGCTAATATGTATCCTGTAGGCGATTATCAGGGATGCCTAACACGGTTAGCAAAAAAAGAGAATCTTATCTTTGCTGTTGATAACATCTGGGGTGTTCTGGGAGTATATGATGTCACAAATCCTAATAATATACAATATCTTGGTGGCTATAGTTTTGCAGATAATCCCAATGCATTGTGCGTAAAAGACAACCTGCTTTTTATCGCAGATGCCAACTTTCATACCTATCAAACTAATTACAATGGCGGATTGAGAATTATTGATATATCTAATCCGGCAAATTTGGATCTTATCGCTACAATAAATCCGGATACAACACGATACTACCGCTCTCTTGCCCAAAAGGACAATTATGTTTTTATGGGAAGCAATGAGCATGGGATATATGTGTTTGATGTTTCAAATCCAGCACAGCCCTACCAGGTGAATTATATAGAATCGAACCGCTCATCTTTTGCTTTGGAAGTCCAGAATAACTATTTATATAATGGTGTGCAGATCTTTGATATTTCGGACATCAATAATATTATTTTGATTGATTCGTGTACATCGGTTTGCGGACCCGGAGTACCATGGTCGATTGCAGTTTATGGCAACTATATTTTTGAAGCTTCTACCTATGCTGTGAATCTATATTATTCTGACATAGTCACAGATATTGACGACGAATTTAATGAAAATATTACAAGCAAGATATACCTTTATCAAAATTATCCCAATCCCTTCAATTCCTCTACGACGATTCATTTTGGCTTAAGAGAAAGAAATCGTGTAAATCTATCAATATATAATATCAGGGGTGAACTTGTTGCAAAATTACTCGAGGGCATACTGAATCCCGGAACTTATACGATCAACTGGAGCAGTAAAACAGGTGTCGATCCTATGAACTCAAGCCCACTTTCGAATGGGGTATATCTCTATAAATTACAAGCAGGAGATGGGGTTATAATAAAGAAAATGCTATTACTGCGTTAATCAAGAATGCTATCATTTCCATAATGGGCTGAGGGATTACTCGCTAAGAAAATCCAGCATGAGAGCATTCGTTTCTTCTGGTTTTTCCATTCCGATCAAATGAGCAGAGTTAAGGACTTTAATAGTGATATCCGGCACCGAAGACATAGATCAGGCGGATTTTTTTATAGATTTTTACCTTTTCCTCAACCGCAGGCATGACTACAGTTTTGTAATCTTCAGCAGTGAGCTCTCCTATTGCAGTGAAACCCAGCACATTATCGGGCAGGTCTTTCATTCTTTCTATCATGAGGAAACCCCCAGACTTTTTTATTATAAACGAGAAAAAATATTTAATAAATGGTAGATTTGCTGTCAATTAAAACACGCGAGTCCCTACTAATGATTTATCAATATGCAAAACCTCAAAACAAAACTCCAACTCCCACCTGTGTTCCATAAAGCTTACGGGCAAAATTCGCATTACCCCACACGCGCAACAGGAATTTCTTAAAGATCGTATAATCGATTTTATATGTGAAGCCGGAATAGCCATCTTTACTAACATCCGCATAGGTGTAACCGAGCATTATACTCGAAGTACGGTCATTAAATACATAATTAAGATTCGCGGTTAAACGACCGAAAAACATATCTGATCTGTAACCTGCCAAGAAATAAAGCTTGCCCGTAATACCATATTTTATTTCAACCGCAGGCAGCAATGACTTCAGCCCGGGTTCCTCTCCTTCACTAAGGATAAGTACATTTATACCGAGTTTCAAGGCGAGAGATTTATAAAGGATATGAGTAGATGGCTGGATAATAATCGTACTTTCTTTATATCCGTAGTATGAAGTGTAATCATCCTGAAGATACCAGGCGTTTAAGCCGAAACCATTTATGTTTGGTAAGGGAGTATAAACTATCGATATGTTTTTATGTGATGAGATGGAATCTAAGTAAAGTTGATTCTTCCCATACAGCACCATACAATAATGAGTATGCAATGATTTTTTGTTCTCACCTGAATTGAGCAGTGCACAAATAAAGAAGAGCATCCCAAATAATATGATGATCTTTTTACGCACATATCCTCCTTTTAGAGAAAAGGACAACTAATCCTTTCTTCTTTTGGTTATCCGATTTTTAATCTGATACCTTCTTGCAGCGTATTTTCCAATATTCCATGATGATCAAACCGGGAGTTTCGTCCATTTCTTCACATTCCGCAGTAGGAGACTGGAGCACCATACCAAATAAAAGCGGTTCATTGGGTGCAGGTTCCAGCGGAACATCAACATCCACCTGAATAAGGTAACGGAAGGGGTCCAGGTTGCTGAAGAAATACTCTATAAAATCTCTTTCCTTTTCTTCCTGTATGTGGGGTATATACTTTGCTGCCTGTCCGACAGAAGTGTCCACAGGTATCCAGCCGTAGTTGGGAATGTATATATGAGCCCAAAAATGATCTCCACATCCGGTTGCCTGAAAAGGGAAAAGCTGCATGCCGCCCGATGCTCTCGCTGGAATGCCTACAGCGCGGCACAATGCAGAAAAATACATGCTCTGAGCCCCGCAGTCACCATAACAATGATCGTGAACAAACACGGATTCAGGAATCTTCAGTGCTTCCAGGGCTACGTGCGGCATATAACTGTAATCAAGATCATATACAATGTGATCGTAGAATTTCTTGGCAACGAGATATGGGTTTGTCTCATCTCCGGCTAATCTGTGAGCTGTTTCTATAATCGCAGGAGTGATCGCGATATTCTTATCAGATGAAGTGTAACGCCTATAGAGATTGGAAGTTCTATCATACTCTCCGACCAGATCCGGGTCAACATCAAAGCGCTCTTCGTAACGGGTTATTTGGAGCTTTTCTCCTATTTTCAGACTGTCTGTTACTTCTTCGAGAGGAATTTCAAAATATACATAACCAATATCACCATCGAGATGGCAGGGGTAGGGAATATACTCTTCTGGATAAATAGAGAGCACGTTGATGTCTGTTTGAGATGAATTTGAAAGAGGCAATGGCATCCATACCCTGAGGATCCCCTCATCCGGGAATTTATCACGGGGAATGGAGAGTTGCCCCTCCAGCTCAAAGGTCATCGGGCTTGAAAGAGTCTCGTAAGCGGGCAAGTTATCCTTTTCATACAGGTATGGTGACATAATATCAAATATTTTTCCCATCTTCCCCAGCGCACCTGCTTCTTCCTGGGTTCGAAAGTCCGGGTAGATATGGTAGAGAGTATTCATGAATTGATCAAAATAATAGGTTTCTCCACCAATTTCAAGATGATCGAGGCGACCGTCATTGATAACTTCATCAATGCGGGCATCAGTGGTTTCCGGATATTTTTCTTTAATCATTTTTCGGACGTCTTCTACTGTGTAAGTATAGGTAAGAGTTATCTTCGTGATCCGCGTGCATGACTGCCGGCACTGATTGGCAAGGACTATATCATCTACCTTGAGAAGTTCTTGCCGTGCTTGTTTATAAAGCTCAAGGGCTTTGAAATAGTCTGCGTTCTTTTCGAGGGTCTGTGCCTGCATATACAGAGTCTTACCTTTTAATAATTCTATTGCAGCCAGTGAATTACAGACAAGTATGAGGGTTGAGAAAAGTATCACAAAAAGGACGATATTTTTTTTCATATAAGTTCCTTTGTACTGATTATTTAGTTCCTTCACATATTCGATTTAACAAATTTCAGCTTATAATTTATGTCAATAAAAAAAGGCACAAGCCGGAGCCGGTGCCTTAATTTTTTGGTTCAAAAACCTTGTTAACAGCTTGACACCAAAACCTGAAAATTATATCAGGTGGTAAATTAACATGATTAAGAACTGAACCAAAATATTGGGATTTTAAAAAAGGAGTCAAGATGAAAAAATATCGTCTCGGAATTGACCTGGGAGCAACATCACTTGGATGGTGTATGATTGAGTTAAACGAAGACAACTCACCGAAGGATTTAATAGAACTTGGTGTTAGAATTTTTCCGGACGGAAGGGACGCAAAAACAAACGAACCTTTAAACGTGAAACGACGTGAGCATCGTAGTATGCGGCGAAATCGTGATCGGTATCTTCAGAGAAGAGCTTATCTTATGGACATTTTGGTGAAATACGGTTTTATGCCAGAAAATGAGAAGGAAAGAAAACAACTTGAACATCTCGACCCGTATTTTCTCAGAGTAAAAGCCCTGGATAAAAAAATTACTTTGTATGAGGTTGGCAGAATAATTTTTCATTTAAATCAACGCAGAGGTTTCAAAAGTAATAGAAAATTAGATAATGCCGAAAAGGATTCTTCCAGGATGAAAGAGGCGATCAAAGAATTGAAGCAGAAATTTAAAGAAGATGGCGCCAGAACATTAGGTGAATATTTATTCAATTTAAATATAACGAAAAACAGAGAACAAAATAGAAGGATTCCAATCAGAATTAGAGATCATGGTAAAGAATACAATCTTTATACTGAACGCTCCATGTATGAAAACGAATTTGATATGATATGGGATAAACAAAGCGAGTATCATAGTGAACTAATGGAACAGAAAAAAGAACACCTGAAACAGATAATCTTTTTCCAGCGTCCGCTGAAACCACAGCCAAAAGGTAAATGCAGATTTGAACTTGATCAGCCCCGCTGCCCTGTGGCATTTCCGGTTTATCAACAATTCAGAATTTACCAGGAAGTGAATAATCTGATATTATTGGATTTTGATCGAAACGAACATGAACTAACAAGCGCTCAAAGAGAAATGATCACACAAATACTCTTAAAACAAAAGTCTGCTACATTCAAAAGCTTAAGAAAAAAACTTGGGAAAGAATTTGCAGGTGATTATGTGTTTAATCTGGAAAGTGAAAAACGAAAGGATTTGAAGGGAGATGAGACTTCCTTTATAATGCGGAAAGCAGATTATTTTGATGAAAAATGGGACTCGTTTACAGAATTAGAAAAGGATGAAGTTATAACACGCCTCATAAATGAAGATAACGATTTGGAAATTGAAAATACATTGGTATCCTGGCTTTGTGATAAATTCAAGATAACTAAAGAAAATGCAGAAAAAATAAAAGATATTCGTTTACCGCAAGGTATTGGAAGCGTCAGCAAAAAAGCAATCAACAAAATTTTACCTTTCCTGAAAGAAGGTACCCGTTTATATGTTTCTCAAATAAAAGCAGGTTATACTGTTGGAAGAACCGGAGAAATCTTCGATGAAGGAAATTTGCCTTATTACGGCAAGATCATACCACATGCTGTAGCTTTTGGTACGGATGATCCCAACGACATAGATGAAATCCAATATGGGAAAATTGCCAATCCAACGGTTCACATTGCTCTAAATCAAATGCGGAAGTTTATAAATGCTTTAACCAAAAAGTGTGGCGCTCCTTCCCAAATTGTTGTAGAGCTTGCCAGAGAATTGAAGCTTGGGCAAAAAAGATTGAGGGAAATAGAAAATGAACAAAGCATTAACAGAAAGCATAATGAAGAAATTGCTGATGAGATAAAGAAACTAGGAATTGAAAACACATACCAGAATAGATTGAAGTATAAACTTTGGGAAGATCTGGACAGCGATCCGGCAAAACGCTGCTGCCCATACACAGGAAGACAGATTCCCTTAAATGCAGTCAAGGGGTTGTTTTCCAACAGATTTGAAATTGAACATATTCTCCCAAAATCTAAAACATTTGACGATAGACCAGCCAACAAAACAGTTTCGTATTACCAGGCAAATAGATTTAAAGGAGAACGCTCACCATTCGATGCATTCGGTGAAAATCCTGAGAATTATAATTGGAAAAAAATTCTGGATCGTGGCGAAAAGTTACCCAGAAATAAACGTTGGAGATTTTATCCCGATGCCATGAAAAACTTTCAGGATCAAGGTGAATTGATCTCTCGAATGCTAACGGATACACAATACATGAGTAGGGTTGCCAAAGAATATATGAGCTATGTTTGCGGTGATAAAAATGTCTGGGCAATTCCAGGGAAACTGACTGCAAAATTCAGGGCAAAATGGGGACTGAATGAACTGCTCTCCGAAAATAAAGAAAAAAACCGGGCAGATAATCGCCACCATGCAGTTGATGCTTTTGTGGTTGCCTGCACAGATAGAGCAATGCTTCAGAAAGTTGCCAGAGCCACCGAAAGAACGCGAGAGAGATTCATCGAAGAAATGCCTTCACCATTTTACGACTTTTCCTTTCAGGATACCTCTGAAAAAGTTGATAAAATAGTTGTTTCCTACAAACCCGATCATGGAAATGCAAAAGCTGCAATTCTAAGAGACCAAACAGTTGGGCAATTACATGACGAAACAGCATATGGCTTTGTTTCTGAAGATGAAGAAAAAGGGAAAATCACACTTTCTATAAGAAAACCATTAACCAGCTTAGATAGTATTAAGAATATCCGGGAAATTGCCTCAACAAAAATAAGAAACGAACTTATTAAATTAACAGATGCTATTCCTCAAAATGAAATAAAAGCGATATTATCCCAATATTCCGAAAAAACCGGAATTAAAAGAGCAAAAATTCATGTAGAGAAAGATGCAAAAACAGTCATTGCCATTCGTAATAAAAAGGGTGAAGTTTACAAATACTACCTTTCTGGCAGCAACTACTGTGCTGATATTTATTGTCCGAGCAAAGGAAAAAAAGCTGATAAATGGCAGGTGGATATTATTCCGATGTTCAAAGCACACCAGTCGAATTTCGAACCCGAATGGCACAAACAAAATCCCACAGCAAAAAAAGTTATGCGTTTGTTCATAAACGATTATGTGGCATTTGATGAAGATGGCGAGCGAAAAATAAGAAGAGTTAGAAAGATGACAGGCAACATAGTATATCTCCGAGAATTAAATATTGCTTTAAAAGAAAAAGGTAAAGAAGATATTGGCGAACAATTCAGACCTTCTACTTTTCAAGCAAAAAATGCTCGAAAAATTGGAATAGATATCTTGGGAAATGTTTGCGATTAAAGCTATAAAAAATGAAAATAATCGAAATTAACAAAAATAATGTATATCTTTGTATTTATCGTGGCTTCTTACAGATCAAGAAAGGAACGGAAGAACTCGGCAGGGAACCCCTTGCGGACATAGACTCGATAATAGTGAGTGGTTTTAGTATACGCTATTCACACAACATGCTGGCAAAATTATGTGAGCTGAACATTCCACTGATAATTTGCGGGGATAATTTCATGCCTGTCGGTTATTTGCTATCCTATTGTGCGAATTATGAACATACAGGAAGGTTGATCTTCCAGATTGAATGTTCATTACCACTTAAAAAGAGACTCTGGCAATCTATCATTAAAAAGAAGATTACCAATCAAAAATTGGTGCTGAATGAGTTGGGTGATGAGGCAAAAGACTTTTCTAGGATGGTCGGCAAAGTAAGATCGGGTGACCCTGATAACCTCGAAGCACAGGCAGCCGTTCGTTATTGGAAGCGCGCTATTGGAATTCAGTTTTGTCGTGACTTTAAATTGCCGGGCATTAATAGTTTCCTAAATTTTGGTTATGCAATTATACGCAGTTGTACGGCACGTTATATCGTTGCTTGTGGACTGATTCCCTCTATAGGCTTGCATCATCATAACAAACTCAATCCTTTCTGTCTGGCAGACGATATTATGGAACCATTTCGTCCTTATGTAGATAGAAAGATAATCGAAATGAAAGTGAATGGTTCTATGGAACTAACCCCTGCAAACAAAAAAGAACTGGCAAATCTACTGAACGAGAGGTTCGTAATGGTACAGGAAAGACTCACTTTGGATAATTGTATAAAGCAAACTGTGTTATCTTTGCTCAATTCATTCAAGTATAAAATTAACATGATTAAATTCCCTGATTTCTATGATAAGCGGTCTTAGACTTATGTGGATGCTTGTGATGTTTGATCTGCCTGTTACTAAAGATGTTGATCGGAGAAGGGCAACAAAATTTCGTAATTTCCTATTGGATGAGGGGTTTAGCATGAGTCAGTTTTCTGTATATTTAAGATTTTGCGGAACACGAGAAAAAGTACATACATACATTAAAAAAACTGAAGAGCATGTTCCGCCCAATGGAAACGTCAGTATCCTTTGTTTCACCGATAGGCAATATGGTAAAATTGTAAATTTTAGCAACCGCCAACGGACAGAGATGCCGAAAAAATCTCAGCAATACGTCCTTTTTGATCTGTAATAGCACATATTTTTTACAGAAATAGCGGCTAACTCACCACTTCTCAGCGGGTTGAGCAGCCGCTAATTTAGAAAATCATGTTTTGGTGTCAAGCTGTAACTCAATACTTGTGAGCCAGAGGCAAATTCATAATTTAGAAAATCATGTTTTGGTGTCAAGCTGTAACAGCTTGGTCATTTCTTAATCCTTTCCCGGAATTTAGAAAATCATGTTTTGGTGTCAAGCTGTAACAGATCTCCTATTCATTATATGTATGTATTAAATTTAGAAAATCATGTTTTGGTGTCAAGCTGTAACTGCTAAAGCCGAAGAACTGAGGATAGTCGTAATTTAGAAAATCATGTTTTGGTGTCAAGCTGTAACAGATCTGCAAGCGCCTGTGCCTGCCCACCGAATTTAGAAAATCATGTTTTGGTGTCAAGCTGTAACTCAAATTGCCGAAGTATGAAGTATATATCAAATTTAGAAAATCATGTTTTGGTGTCAAGCTGTAACTCTGAAGGTGTGGACCCAAATGTTTATTGGAATTTAGAAAATCATGTTTTGGTGTCAAGCCATCAGAAGCTCCATCTTCTGACTTCTGACTTCTGAATTCCGGATTCTTCCACTAATCCAACTGTTGGTGTATCCAGGTTGCACCTTCGTAAAAAGCAATGGGGGCAGCGGAGACATGCACAGTTCCTGCCCAGTTAGGCACAGGAGGCCATTCTACATACGTGATGTTACTGGCACCACCCTGTGCAAAGGCGCTTTGCGCTGCTTCGAAATTGCCAATAGGTACACAGTCATCGTTTTTACAATGCCATAACAGCATCTTGCTTTCCGGAATCCAGTCGGAATAGGTGTTATTCTGCCAGAGGATCTGATGCGCAGTGCTGGATGCGATGTTCAGTGAATCAATAAAAGAATCTGTAAACACTTCTTTTAAAATTCCCGAAGCAGGCATGATGCTATTTACAACATCTTTGTTGTAAAAACCGGTAGTATATTTGGGAATATCTGTTCTGTAAGGTTCTTTCAGCACCTGATCGTATGAAAACGGTGAAGGATACACGGTTTGGTAGCCAACCAGCATCAATGGAAGGAAATAGGGCACGGGAAAGGGATTGTCGCTAAGCAAGGCATCCACCATAGTGCCAGAAAGATCATAGGGTCCATCCATGCAAACAGAGCCGCTCAGGTTGATATTTCTATTTTCAAGTTCACGGGTCACCGCCATGGTCACAAACCCTCCCTCAGAATAGCCATAGACAAAAAGATGACCGTCCCAGTTCACTTTTGGATGGTTGTTGTCCTTTATCATAGCGATACCTTTCTCAACCATATCTGCTGTGGCAGTGGCTAGCTTTTCTCGTACGCAATAGGGATGATTCTCATTGATATCATAGCCCATACCCTGGTAATCAGGCATCACGATGGACCACCCATACCTTGAAGCCATGATGTACGCCACGATCACTTCCGCGAAATTAATCCATTCTGAAGGGTTAAAGGGATCCCATTTGGATGGAGCATATTTCTTCAGCAATTCCGTACCATGGTCCATAGAAACCAGGGGAGTCTGTATTTTACCACCTAACAGTTTAAACAAAGCATGAAATTCTTACATATTAAACTTAAAAGATCAATATGCCTTTATGTTCTTACAAATTCCAGCAAAAGTTTGTAATTTCCGCAGTCTGCCTGGTGAAGAGCAGCAATATATCTTCGTCTGCTGTCGTTGGTTGCAGATAAGTTCTCACTCCCCCATGAGAAACGAGAACACCCAAGAATATTTTCTAGAAGAATGTCAGTAATTAAGCGGGCATGGCGCCCATTTCCATTAGGGAATGGATGAATTGAAACCAACCGATGGTGAAAGCGAACGGCAATTTCATCGGAAGACTCATTCTTTAATTCTAACCATAATTTTGTATCATCACACAAATTCTTAATACACATAGGTACTTGAATCCACGGGCAACCAATGTTTTTGTCACTTAGCCTGAACTTTCCTGCCCATTTCCAAACATCGCCGAACATCCGCCTGTGGAGTTCCTTTATGAATTGTTCGTTGAAGATATCTTTCGGCTTTTTTTGATCCAGCCAAGCTAAAGCCACTACTATATTATCTTGTTCCCAACGGTCCAGTTCACTGCGTGTGGTGATATGTGTGAGGAGCAAGCCGTCTATGTCGTTCGGGTCAATGGACGTGGCACCTTCAGGATATTCAAAATTGGGCATTATTCATCCCACAGGTATTTCGGAAGTTCATCGGCAAGTTCGTTGGTCATGTCTTCCAATACCGTTTTGTTCTCTATTGTATTGAGAGACTGGTCCTCAAGACTCATTGTGTGGGATGCACGAGCGAGGCGCGTTGATGCAACTTTTTTTGCCTGACCCCGAATAATTTCTTCAAGACTTGTCTTTGGAATGAAACCGTATACAAATATACAATCCAATGCTTCAGCAGTGTTTCGCAAAGTCTTGATAGTTGCTGTTCCCGCGATCTCTCGACTCTCAATCAACGAAGCATTTTGCTTAGTAACACCGAGACGATCGGCGAGTTGCCTTCCGCTCATACCGATGGCGTTTCTGATTGCTCTAATCCAACCCTTTTGAGGAATTTGGATGTCAAGCAATGGACGTAACACAGTCAACGTTTTATCTAATTGCTCTCTTATGAGCTTGTTATTTCTTTTCATCTTGTGCTCTCCTTTTAGTCAAGCTATATATTGACAAACAAGACAATTGAGTCAAGCCATATATTGACAGCGCCCAAATTATTGTCAATATATATATTGACAATAGGCTAGATAAAAAGACGTACTTAAAAAATATGAGCTATCGCAACACACATACCTCGCATAAAATAGAAGCACATGACATGTTTAATGTCCCTGATGATATGTATTTGCTAGGTACAATATTTAGTTTTAATGTCAATAAAAAAACCGGAAGTTTAGCAAGCCAATGAGGGTTTTGAAAACGGTTTCTTGTTCCAAACAACATTCAATATTAAACAAAGCATTCATTTTTCCTTAATTAAAAGTGGAGATACCAAATAAAGCGGTTAGAATAAAAAAGAATCAGGCCAAGGCCATCTTTAATCCGTAAGGCGAAAAATTTTATCGGTCAGTCTATTTTTCCGTGTATTTATCCGGCAGTGTAGTTTTTATAAATTCCTGCAATTTTCCAATTATTTCCTTGGAAGCTTCCTGTTCTTTGAACACATACTTCTTTTTTTCTGTGTGAATGTGAATTTCACTGGCAAAGAAGGTGGCAAATCCAGGCTTCTTTACCTTCACCATGGATATTTCAGTGTAATGAATCTCAAAGTTATTCTTTTCGCTTGATAAAATGGATTCGGGGATTAATTTGCTAAGTTCTTCGGACTTGCTTTCGCTTTGCATCTTTTCAGATAAGAGGAACCCGGTACTTCCGCTCAATGTAGCCAAATCTTTAAGGAACGAACCTCCTGTCTTTGCAGCGATAGCGCGGGTAGAAGTAAAAAATATGACATAGTTACCTCTACCATACCCTTGATTCTTAATTGTGAAAAGAATTTTTCCAGACATTATAACTTCTCCTTTTGTAAGTTAAGTATTCTTTGGAAAAAATGCTATTAGTCATACGGTATCTCATTATTATCATATATTAATTTTCATAAGTTATTTATAATTGTCAATCTATTTCAGGACGGGTCATTCGCTTTCGTCTTCCCTAGTACTCTTCCCGCTTTATTCACAAAAACATTGCCAGAAATTATACAAAACAAAAAAACTTTTCTATATGAAGCATGGAACGCTCTACATCGTACCCACGCCCATCGGCAACCTTGGCGATATGACGTATCGTGCAGTGGAAGTACTGCAAAAGGTGTCAATCATCGGTGCTGAAGATACGCGCACCTCGAGGACTTTGCTTGGGCATTATAATATTGATACGCCAATGGTGAGTTATCACAAATTCAATGAGCGGGCACGACTCGACGAGTTCATCGAGAAGCTGCAAAAGGGAGAAAATATTGCGATCATCACCGATGCAGGCACTCCCGGGATTTCCGACCCTTCCAGTATCCTGGTTCAAGAAGCGATAGGGCAAGATATCGAGGTTGTCACGCTTCCGGGCGCGACAGCTTTTGTGCCAGCGCTTGTGTCTTCGGGATTACCAGCAGAGAGATTCAATTTTGTTGGTTTTCTGCCTGAGAAACATTCAGAGCGAAGAGAACTTCTGGGGAAGCTGGAAAGTATTCATGACACGCTTATCTTTTACGAAGCACCGCATCGCCTGGAAGAAACCCTCAAAGAATTATTAAAATTTTTTAGTGACAGGCAGGTTTGCATTGCCCGGGAAATATCAAAGAAATTTGAAACCTATTACCGAGGAATGCTCTCGCATTTTGTGGATAATTTTGATGAGATCACCTTGAAGGGCGAGTTCGTTCTCGTGCTGGAGGGTGCGCAGGAGCAGACTTTTTCTGAAGAAGAGCTTCGGGAACTTATCACGGAGAAATTTCACCAGGATAAGTCGGTTAGCCGGACTGCAAGGGAACTGGCTCATGAACATAAACTCTCAAAAAACCATGTGTATAAAATGGCTTTACAGATGAAAAAAGAAAAATGAATTTTGCGCACATGAAGATGCCAAAATCCTACATCCGCAAGATACCGCGCTTTTTCAAGCCGGCGTTTTCTACAATTCCGCAAACCGTAATGAGTGTTGTAAGAGAAATAGATGAACAGGGCGGCAAGGCATTCCTGGTCGGCGGCAGTGTGCGTGATATGCTGCTCGGTAAAAAGCCCACAAAGGATCTGGATATCGAAGTGTACGGCATGCAGCCGGACCAGATACAGAGAATTGTCGAAAAGTATGGTAAGGTCATGGATGTGGGTAAATCCTTCGGCGTGTTGAAATATTATGACGGCACACTGGAAATAGATTTCTCCCTTCCCAGAAAGGATTCCAAAGTCAGTGAAGGGCACAGGGGATTTGCAGTTGACACAGATCCTGAAATGGACATCAAAGATGCAGCACGGCGAAGGGATTTCACTATTAATGCTATGATATATGATCCAATTACAGAAGTGCTCATCGATCCGTTCCAAGGGCTTGTCGATCTTGAAAAGCGGGTATTACGAGTGGTTGATAAAGATACTTTTGCGGAAGACCCGTTACGCGTGATGAGAGGTGTTCAGTTTATCGCACGTTTTGATCTCGCGGTCGACTTAAAGAGTTTCTCTCTAATGCAGAAAACAGTGCCATCTCTTGTAGAGCTTCCCAAAGAGCGCATTCAGGAGGAGTGGAAAAAACTTTTACTCAAGGCAATAAAGCCCTCCCTGGGATTAAAAACAATGCTCGACCTTGGAATAATAGAGAGGTATTATCCGGAGCTTTTTATACTAACCGATACCGAGCAGGATCGTATCTGGCATCCCGAGGGCAATGTGTGGGTTCATACACTGCTTTGCCTGAACGCCGGTGCGCATATCATTCACAGGGAACATCTTCGTGTGCGAGAAGCATTTGTGATCATGCTGAGCATTCTATGCCACGATCTCGGCAAACCGGAAACAACGGTAAATAAAGGGGATCGAATTTCCACACCTGAGCACGAACCTGCGGGAGAGAAGCCGACCAGAGCATTCATCAATCAGATCGGTACTGACAATGAAACCAAACAGAAGGTGATACCACTTGTGAAAAATCATCTTGCGCCGTTTTCGTTTTATAAAGCAGAATCCCGCAATGGTGAGAAGATAACGGACGGTGCGATACGGCGGCTTGCAAGACGATTATATCCCGCCACAATATATGAACTCACCCTCGTTGCAGAAGCGGATTATCTGGGCAAAGGCACGCGACTTCATGATCGGGACGAAAATTTTAAATCCGGTGCATGGCTCATTAAACGCTCACAGGCACTCAAGGTTGACCGCGATAAACCGGAAAACATCATCGAAGGCAAAGACCTTATAGCTGCCGGATTTACTCCAGACAAAATTTTTGGCAGGATCATCCGGACTGCGAACCAGCTTCGGGACGAGCATGAGTTCTCGCGAAATAAAATTTTAGGTATGATCAAAAAACAGGGCTCTGCAAAAGATGCTTTGCTCCGCTTGCAACAGGAAATAGAGGAAGAATAACTATGAAAATACGAACTATAACCCACGGAATCACACTCTCCTATCCTGTGGATGAATATGCCGTCAAAGAAGCGGCTGCGTTCAATAATAATGCCAGAAAAATATTTGAAGATCAGGGATACGAGGTGCAGGAACCGCGCATAACCACAAACTCCTGGCCCGAATTTCTAGGTAATCTGAACAAAGATGAGCTCATCCGAACCTTACAAAAATTTGAAACACTCTGCAAATCAGAAGGAGTGGAATTCACAAGTATTGGAACAGTGAAAGAAACCGAATACATGGACATGATCCCCGAGATAATCCGGCACACAGAAGGAATTTCCACCACAATAACTATCGTTGACGACATTACAGGATTAAACGTGGAAGCTTTGACAAAAGCAGCGCAAACGATAAAAACCATTTCCGAAACGACGGAAAAAGGGTATGGAAATTTCCGTTTTGCAGCCATTGCGAACTGTCCGCCGGACATTCCGTTCTATCCTGCAAGTTATCATGTTGGTAAGAATTGCTTTATTCTGGGACTTGAATGCGGCGATCTCATTAATAGAGCATTTGTAGGCCAAAGTTCCTTTGATACTGCGCGCGAAAACCTGAAGCGAATTTTCATACAAGAACTACGCCCCCTCGAAGATATAGGTATGATGATTGAAGATGATACAGGTGTGACCTTCAAGGGTATAGATGTTTCAATTGCCCCTTCGCTGGAAAAAGAAGAGAGCATTGCTTTTGGATTTGAAAAATTAGGATTAAATAAATTTGGCGAACCGGGCACGCTGGCAATCGCGGCTATGGTCACAAGCGTCTTGAAATCTTTACCTGTAAGAAAATGGGGTTATTGCGGTCTGATGCTGCCCGTATTGGAAGACATTGGACTTACGGAACGATGTGGAGAAGGTCTGATTGATGTTCAGAAATTACTGGCATATTCTGCGGTGTGCGGAACCGGTCTGGATTGCATCCCGCTGCCGGGCGATATCACAGAGCAGGAATTGGTTAATATTCTATATGATGTTGCGAGTTTGAGCTCCAAGCTGGACAAACCTCTTTCTGCACGCCTGTTTCCTGTTCCCGGCAAAAGAGCGGGAGAGTTCACCGATTTCAACTCACCCTTCCTGACAGAATGTAAAATTCTGGACGCGAAATAAGCAGATTTTAAAAATTAAATAAATACTCCAGGAGGAGACATGGAAAAAATAATATCTGCCTGTGGAATAATCTGTTCAGGGTGTCCTGCGTTCATTGCGACACTAAATGACGACGAAGAAATGAGGAAGAAAACTGCGGAAGAGTGGTCAAAAATGTACGGGGCAACTATCAGCCCGGACGACATATACTGCGTGGGATGCCTGGAAGAAACGGGCAGGCATATCGGGCATTGTTCTGAATGCGAAATACGAAAATGCACAAAAGATAAGGGCATCCTCAACTGTTCTTATTGTGATGAATATGGGTGTGAGAAGATTACCAAATTTCACGAAATGGTTCCCGAAGCCAAAAATGAATTGGACTCAATAAGAAAAACGCTTTAGGATTTTTGTTGGATCTCAAAGACAAGAATGATGAAGAAAAATAAAATATTCTTTGAAGAACTCGAGCATTGGGTTAGCGATCTGATTCATGAAAAGGCAGGCATGTTCCATAAGCTGCAGCGTGTCTGTAAGCTTCTTATAGAAGAGGTAGCGCATTATGATTGGGTCGGATTCTATTTTGTTGATAAGGAAAATCCAGAAGAACTAATGCTCGGTCCATTTGAAGGAGCTCCGACAGAACACACGCGCATTCCCTTCGGGCAGGGCATTTGCGGTCAGGTTGCCAAGGATAGAAAATCCCGCATAGTTCAGGATGTGGCAAAGGAAAATAATTACCTTTCCTGTAGTATAGAGGTGAAATCCGAAATTGTGGTGCCGATCTTCAAGAACGAGAAATTTATAGGCGAGATAGATATTGATTCACACAAAGCGGCTCCTTTTACTGATGAAGATGAAATATTTCTGGTAAAAATAGCCGAGAAAGCATCGAAAATATTTTAACTATGAAACGCTATCAATCAGACCACCGAATTGTTATGACCCTCGATGCGGGGGGAACAAATCTGCGTTTTTCTGCGATAAAAGGTGGGAATGAGCTTGTGAAACCGATTACAAAAAACACCTGTGGACATGAGCTCGACAAAAGTTTGAAAAATATTATCTCGGGTTTTTTTGAAATCAAAGTACAGCTCGATGAGGAACCTGTTGCAATAAGCTTCGGATTTCCCGGACCAACAGATTACAAAAACGGTATCATCGGCGACCTTATAAATTTACCTGCATATCGAGGTGGAGTGGCACTTGGTGCTATGCTCGAGGAAAAATTTGAAGTTCCTGTTTTTATCAATAATGATGCTGACCTTTTTACTTATGGAGAAGCGATCGCAGGGCTGTTACCTTATATGAATTCACTGCTTGAAAAGGAGGGAAGCTCAAGAAGATATCGTAATCTCATTGGCGGAACATTCGGCTCAGGTTTTGGCGGAGGAATTGTCATACAAGAAGAACTTCTGACAGGTGACAATTCTGCACAGGCGGAAATTAACAGAATGTGGAATCATCTTTATCCCGATTATTCAGTTGAGGAGAGTGTCAGCAGCAAGGGTGTTCGAAGAGTATATGCTCGAGAAGCGGGGATTTCCGTAAACGAAGCACCTTCCGCGAAAGAAATTTATGAGATCGGCATGGGAACGAAAGATGGAAATGAACTCGCAGCTCAAAAAGCATATGAAGAACTTGGTCGGGCTGCCGGGAATGCATTTGCTCAGGCAGCAACGCTTATAGACGGACTTGTGGTAATAGGTGGCGGGCTATCCGGGGCATGGAAACTCTTCATGCCTGCGCTCATCAAGGAAATGAATACAGTATTCCACTCCTTTGATAATGAAAAGATCGACCGGCTTGAAATGAAGGTTTTCAACCTGATGGATGAAAAGGGATTGGGTGGATTTCTGCAAGAACGCAGCACCCTTATACAAGTTCCATTTAGTAATAAAAAGGTTAATTACAACACAGAGAAAAAAGTTGGGGTAGGAATTACTCGGCTTGGGACAAGCAGGGCGACTGCCATTGGCGCCTATGTCTTTGCGCTACGCAGGTTAGACAGTTAAACAGTTACTTCAAATTCCAATCCTCCAGAAAAGATCAGGTTCACGCAAAGACGCCCCGATACGGTCATCCTTCCCTACGGGACAGGCAAAGAACGCAAAGGGAAAATGAAGAATATTTATTTGAATACACCTCATATTCTGCATGTGCGGAGGGATCGGAACGATTCAGGCAAAAGCCACCGCGAGACCAAACCGATGACACGCTTTTTAGTCACTTCAGTCATTGTCAAAATAACTTTAAATATTTATCGAATACAAACAGTTTATTTCTACCATAACCAGTCATTTCTTTTACAATATCATTCTTAAGCATTATATTTATCAATGATCTCATAGTTTTATCAGGGATTTCAGTATTTTTTACTAATTCTTTTATACTCAGAATTGGGTTTTCATAAAATACATTAATAATCTTAATAATCTTTTCGGATCTACTACCAAATGTATGACTTAGTTCCATCATTTCTTTTTGTAGTTCAATTATTTTTATAAAAGTTAGTTTTGTGTTTTCTGAAGTTATTGCGATTCCTTTCAGAAAAAATTTTATCCATTGAATAATATCATTACTTCGTGCATCAGTTAAACATTGATAATATTGCCTGCGATTTTTTTCAAAATAGTCAGATAAATACAAAGCGGGTTTTGTTAAAATTTTATTATCAATAAGATATAAAGTGATTAACAATCTTCCGACTCTTCCGTTTCCATCTAAAAATGGATGAATTGTCTCAAACTGATAATGGATTAATGCTAATTTTATTAAATGAGGAACATTATCATTCTTCGTATTAATAAATTCTTCAAGATCCCCCATAAGGTCATTTAGATATCTATTATGCGGAGGTATGAATTTGGCGTCTGAGAGATTTTTACCTCCAATCCAATTCTGACTTTTTCTGAATTCACCTGGAGTTTTATTTTCACCTCTACCTGTTCTCAGTAATATTTCGTGCGTTTCTCTGATCAACCGATTTGATAAAGGCAGTTTTTCTAACATCACAATTGCACTTTTCATTGATTCAATGTATTGATGCACTTCTAACCAATCATTTCTTTTTTCAGGAGAAAGTTGTTCTTCTTTCATTACAGCTTCATCAATGTTTGTTTTAGTCCCTTCAATTTTACTTGAAGTATTTGCTTCCTTTACAATATGCATTTTTATAAACATATCAATATTTGGAATTAGATAGGAAAATGCATTAATTTCTCCGAGTTTCCTATTTGCTTCATCTAGCAAAATATTTATTTCTGAATCATCCCAAATCCAGTTTGAATTAATGCTATTGGGTAAAAAAGCTTTATATTGATATTCTTGTGTATAAACTCCAGATTTAAATTCTTCTAATTTCATAATCATTACCTACTTCTCATTTTTATGAGACAATGATAATATAGAAATCTGTTTTGTCAAATAAAACAAAAAATGACAACATGGATTATCTTGTTGTCGTTTTAGTGTGTTTATCACAATTAAGATGCATAAAGCACTATTTCATAATCTTTAATTCTTGATAGAAGTGCCTAATGTTCTACGCGTGCGGCGGGATCGGAACTATCCAGGTAAAGAGCACCACGAGACCAAACCGACGACACGCTTGTTAGTGGAAATTAACATTTAACTAATTTCAAATTCATGGATTTTTTCAGCTATCACATATCTTTTATTTGTTTCAATATCATGCTCATAGATTCTAGAAAACATTCTATACTTTCCCAAAGATAATCCAACAGTTGAAAAATTAACCAACTTGTCCTTTATATTTTGATGACCATGTAAGTTGCCTGGAGTATTAGATTTCGAATTGTCTAAAGTATCTGGGTCAATAACCCAAAAGTGCTTACCAGTTTCTAAATTTATTACTTTATTATCAAAGAACCCATTTAACAAATTACCTTTAAAACTATATCTAATTTCAAGAATATTATTTTTCATTCTAATTTTGCTATCAAAAATAATTTTATTTATAATAGAGAGATGTTTAAATAATTCAAGATAGCATTTTCTGAAGCTATAAGATTCTTTTATACTATTTGTTATATTAGAAACATAAGTAAAAGGTAAATCTATTTGGTTATGGATAAATCCTTTAAGATTATTTATAATATTTTTTTCAATGATCGGTAAAATTGTTTTATTTGAGGCAAACGCGAAACCAATTTCTTGGTTCACCCATTGATTATTTATCGAGTTTTTAGTTATTATAGGTACAAAGTATGGTGTTGATAAAATTCCTTCTTTGACTTTTTCTGTTAATGGTACTCCATGCTTTTTACTATAGGCAACAATAATTGGCTTAAAATTATACGGCTTTTTCTGTGCTGCTTTATCTATAGCTATGATTTTATTGTGATCATTATTTGAATAACTTAAAAAAAAATTAATCATTTTTGCTCCTAATAATTTCCACTAATGTTCTGCGTGTGCGGCGGAATCAGAAGGATTCCGGCGAGAACGAACAGCACAAACGTTTGAATCGGAAGATTCAAACAAAGAGTACTGACCAGCTCTACCGACGACACGCCTGTTATGCACATGATTCTTACTTATCATTAAGACTTTTTGAGTGGAAATATTCTGTGTAAAAATCTAAAGTTTTGAATGTAACATGTTTTGTCCTCTTTAATTCTTTGTACAAAGAATTATTGTCCGAAGAATTTTCTAATAATAATAATAAATGATTGATACTTAAAAACCAACAATCGAAAAATCTTACTCTATCAGAATAATTGGAATCTATATCACATAATTGTTTATATTGTGAAATCCAAGATTCCTGCTTTTTCTCAAGTTGTATAAATTTTTTTAATATGCCAGCATCCTTGGAATAGGTACCAAATTTATGAGTTAAGAAAATTGATAAAAGCTGTTTTACTATAGTTCTATCTTGAAAACCGCCAAAATCAAGTTGAGTTAAAGCTATTCTCTCAATACGTCTTTCTTTTAATTGGATTTTTTCTTTAATACTATTTCTATTAGTAAGTTCAATATAGTTATTTCTTTTTAACAAGATTTCAATTTTACCTGTTTGGAGTTGAGCTGATAATAAACTATCAACTAAATCAATTATGATATTAATATCAATACCAGATTTTGATTTACGAGTTAATACTTTTTTCTTAAATTCAATTATAATTATGGCTTCTTCAGTTTCCACAATCATATCAGATTCTCCATTTTCACCATCAACCTGATAATCACCTTCAGTAAATATTATACCAGCTTTTTGAAATTTATTATATAAAAAGGATTCAATTGAGAGTCCAATATTTTCTTCGATTTTCTTCACTTTTTTAATTCGTAGATAAAAAGCCAATGCTTCATAAAATGCTGGTGCACACCACGATTTATCTAAAAGTAAAAATTCAGTTGAAGTTATCTCAATGAGTGGTTTAAAAGGAAAATCAATACTTTCATTATCAGATGGAATGTTATAATTAACATTTATTTCATTTTTGTTATGAGATAAAATATTCAGTATCAATCGTAAGTTTGGGATTTTTTTACCATGCATTTCTTGAGTTAAATCTGAGATATAAATTATTTTAGGTCCGTTTGTATTTTTTGCAATATCAAAAATAATTTTTGAAACAGCTTGAAAATCTTCAATTGTGAACCCAATTTTCTTATATATTTTAGGGTCATTAATCCAAGAAAAAAGGTGTTTAATTATCTCTAAAATATACGAAGGTTTATTTTGTGTAATTGTAAAACTTGAATCATATAAGGAAATACTTTGAACAAAATCAATGATAGTTTCACCGGTTTGGAATTCTAATTCCCAGATACTATAGGGTTGACAGGCATAAAAACAATTAACAAGAGCTGTAGATATTTCAATTATTTCAATAAAAGATTCTTGAGGATTCGCTAGGTCTTTTTGAGGTTTATATATACTCTTTGCTGACAAATTTAATAGATAGCCGTATGGTATTTGAGGAGCCTGATTGAATGGAATTTGATTTACCTCTCTACATATTAAGTACCTTTGATATAGATGATCATATTTATGATTTTTTACAAAATGAATAAATAAACATTTACAAAAATATTTGCTTCCAAAATCAGAGATTTTATCTTCGATTAAACTAGCGATTTTTTCAATTCCTTCGGTTATAGTAATTTTTGAGTTTACAATTTGAATTTCTGCGCCAAGTTTTTGAATTTTTAGTGCAGAACTAGATATGTCAAAATCTTTTGGAAAATCTCGCCTCAAATTTTCTATCTTATGAGAAAATATCGATGGAGAAAACATTAAGAAATCTTTTGCATTTACAATCACTTTTTCCCAAATATTATGATGGTCTAGGCTTGGGAAATTTTTTTCTTCTTTACTGCTAGCATCTTGTATAACACTGATAATATCAATAAGATTGCAGGGATCCTCATTGTAAAGTTTAAATCTATAAACTAGTTCGGAAATTAATTGAAAAAATTTATTCTTAAATAATTTATCACAATCATCAGTAGGTATTAAAAGTTCTCGAATGTTAGAATATAATTTTTTTTTACTTTGCTTTCACTATAACCATTACTTATATTGATATCTAAAATTTTGCATATTTCTTCATATTCAGTAAGATTGTTATTAATTCTGGGTCTCGTAATATTAACAATATTTTTAAATTTTTCTAGCATTATTTATCCATGTGCATAATGTCTATATCCCCGTCAATTTTGTCGCGAACACTACCATATTTGGTGTTATATATGACAAATGTCGTGGATATCCCATTTAGATTAACATTCATTTTTCTTCTTCTTTCTTGTTGTCTTTTAAGTCCAAATTATCTAATGGACTGACGATTTTCGTCTTTGCTAAATTTGTAATATGTGTATATATTTCCGTAATTCTACTGCTTCTGTGCCTATCAATTCTACATTCTCTCATTTCAACCTTCATATATTTTCCCAATCAGACTCATTAGAAATTAGCCCGCCAGCTGGCGGATCGGATTTAGAAATTTACACAATCGTTTCTTCGGTTTCCTTATCAAAGAAGTGGACCTTCTTCATATCAAAGACGAGGTTCATGATTTCACCCATCTTTGGCTCTTCCTTTGGTTCGAGCCGGCCCGTAAAAGTGGTATCTCCTGCAAGGAAATTTACAACAAATTCAGAACCTAGCGGTTCCACAACTTCAACCTCGGCATCCAATTCGGCAGGTATCTCTGCGTTGGACGAATATTTCTTGTGATATACATCCTCAGGGCGCACCCCCATAGTGATATCCTTACCCAAATAATCCTTTAAGGAGTCTTCATACGAGTCAGGAATATATACGGTGAACGTGCCGAAATCGAAGTGAAGCTTTTCGCCCTTTTCGCTGATCTTGCCATTAAAGAAATTGATCGCCGGGCTTCCTATGAAACCTGCAACGAATTTATTGGTAGGATGGTTGTACACATTAATAGGTGAATCTATCTGATGAATGAGTCCGTCCTTCATGACCACGATCTTATCACCCATGGTCATAGCTTCAGTCTGGTCATGGGTTACGTAAATGATGGTTGTTTCCAGGTGTTTGTGTAATTTGATTATCTCGGCTCTCATCTGCACACGGAGTTTTGCGTCGAGGTTTGAGAGGGGTTCATCAAACAGGAACACTTTTGGCTGGCGTACAATTGCCCTGCCCAAGGCGACTCGCTGGCGTTGACCACCTGAAAGCTGCTTTGGTTTCCTATCCAGGAGCTGCTCAATACCAAGAAGTTCTGCCGCAGTTTTCACACGCGTTTCTATCTCAGCTTTTGGGGTTTTGCGCAATTTAAGCGAGAATTCCATGTTCTGATACACGGTCATGTGCGGATAAAGGGCATAATTCTGGAACACCATTGCGATGTCCCTGTCTTTGGGAAGTACATTATTCACAATTTTATTTCCGATGAAGATATCGCCGGATGTAACATCTTCAAGTCCCGCTATCATACGCAGGGTCGTTGTTTTTCCGCAGCCGGAAGGACCAACCAGTACGACAAATTCTTTGTCTTCAGCAATAATGTCCACATCTTTTACCGCAGTGAAGCTGTTCTCGTATATTTTTGTTACTTTATCTAATTGTACTTTTGCCATGTATTATTCCTGAGATTTTTGTAATTCTATGCATCATTGCACTTTGCCATGTCAAGTTTTATAACGGTGTTTGTTATATACGATCAAAAAAGCGGAACTCCGAAGAGCTCCGCTTTTGTATATGTAAGGATGCTAATGCTTTATTTATCAGTATTCATCTGTTTGGACTGCTGATTGATCTTCTCGAGAATGTCTTCCTCACCAGTGAGAGCTTTCAGCATATAACGTGCTGAGGGATGGAGTGTTGTATCTGTCTGGGTCCCCTCTCTCGGATAGGTAAGTACTTCTTTGAACATTTCGATCGCTTTTGTGTCATTCTTCAGGTATTCGGAGTAAATGAAACCCTTCATGAATTTGGCTTTATAATCATCCTGTCCGTTTGGATATTCTTCGATTACTTTGTCATAGTAGTAGTTAGCGCGCGCATAGTTTTTCTGTGTCATGGATTCTTCAGCAATAGTGAAGAGTGAATCAACAGGAAGTTTTTCTTCAAGACGGTCCGGATAGACCACGAGATTATATTTCTGACGCATCTCTGTTTTGAGTTTTTCAAAAAGGTCCTGCTGCGCTTTTCTCATAAGATTAGTCTCGAGCTCAGCCCGGACATCATCGATGCTGCGATATGATTTTGGGGTGAATTCAATTACTTTGAAGAACAACCAGTTTCCTTTCACGTCTTCAAACACATCACTGAAAGAACCTTCTGGCACTGCAAATATTTTTTCAAGATACAGGTCGTCTTTACCCACGCCAGGTATGATGCCGCCTTCATAAATGGGTCCGATCATGCCGTCGTTAGCGGTTTTCACACAGTATTCTTTGATCAGTGCATTGAGTTCTTCCGGGGTCTGTGCTTCCTTAGCTTTAAAGAGTAAGAAATCGGCAGTAACCTGATTTTCGCATGCAAATTCCTGCACTTTGACATGGGGTTTATTCACATAGCGTTTTTCTTTATCTGCCTCATACGCTTTCACGAGCTCTTCTTCCGGTACTACGGCTGCGTCTACTACAAATTGCTTATAATATTCGCGGAGAGCACCGATCATCTTTGCTCTGCGAAGCTCGTCTGCGATTTCTGGATGATTTTCATATCCCTTCTTCATCGCATCATGATACAGTAAATTATTGTTGGCTTTTTCGTTGATGAAATCTACTTTTCCATTGGCTTCCTGAAGGAGCTGTTTTCTTTCCATCGGGAACATGCTGACTTCATGGGCAAAATCCATTGCAGTATAAACGAGTTCTGGATCTGATGATGCAATGAGCACAATGCTTCCAGCAATATCCGAGGTGTCTGCTTCTTCAAAATTAACGTCTTTTACCGCGAGTGTATCTATGGAAACATTGTATTTGTTAAATAATTTATTAAGAATATCTTTACGGAGTGTCTGTTCTTTTTCGCTTGCATATCTGCTGCTCACATCTTTTTCCACTTCATCATAGGGACGGATCGTGCTCAGGTCAATATCAGTAACTTTTACAATGTGAAAAGCATCATTGAACTCAATCGGAGGGATGATGTCATTGATTTCAGCAACAAAAATGAGGGAATCCAGTTCTTCCGATCTGCCAATATTGGGGATATAGCCGCCTTTTCTGATATTGGTGATCAAGCCACCCTTTTTCTTAAGATTTTCATTTGTGGTATAGACATTCATAACCTCAACAAACTCTTTGCCGGAAACCAATTCCTGGTATGCTGCATCTGCATTTTCTTTTGTCTTGGTTTCTATGTACAGAAGTGTGGCTGTCGGTGATTTCTTATAAAAGTCATCTTTATGTGCTTCATAGAAAGTCGTAAGCTCGGTATCAGTGGGTTTGATCTTGTCTTTGATCTGCTCCTGATAATATTTATCGAGGATAACTCTTTCAGCATTCTGGCGATAGAATTCCTGAGCGCTTTGTGTGTTTTCCATTCCTTTGCTCAATGCCTCGATATAGAAAATCTCTTCGATTGCATAGTCATCGAGATATTTTTGCTTTTGCTCGACGGTGAAGCCACCTCGGGGGCGATAGAATTGAGGGATCTGATCAAGACGTTCGTTAAAGACTTTTTCAGTGATCGTGCCGCCATCCCATTGTGCGAGGACTTGAGTTTTATCTTTTCCTTTTTCTCCCAACTCGCATCCGGCTAATACCAAAATTGATAAAATCGAGACGATAATCAGAGAACGAGTAAATCGAACCATAGTAGAAACTCCTTATTCTTTTATGTTTTGAACAACAGATATTTGATTGCTGTGATTTTCTGTCAAATTATTAATACACCTAACTATTAGCATACTCATAAACTATGAAGAACGTATAAATTGACAAATTAATAATTTGCTCAATCTGGGTTTATTAAGATCCGAATGGTTTGAAGAACGTATAATGTAAATTGGAGAATGTAGAATGTGGAGTCTGGTGAGTAGATAAGAAGAAAGAACAAAATTATAAAGGTGATATCAATTATAAAAGCTTGTCATTCCTGTGCAAGCAAGAATTCAGGATTCGCACAATAAAAAAATTGATTAATAAAATGTTAGCTATTCTTTCTTCATGGCAGTTCCAGATCACTTATCTGATAAATCTCTTTGGATTTTAATTTTTTCAACAGTTTCTTTAAATATCGGATCTTTCATCATTCTTTGTACGTCTGGATTTTTCTCTTCGACTAAAGCAAGAGGAATATAAAAGTGAGATTCTGCGATCTGATGATATTTTTTATCGATCTGTTCCAAAACTTTCTTTACTGTTTTTATATTTTTATTTTGAACCGCGTATAAATAAATCATCATCAAGGATTTATTAAAAATATCTTCTGCCTGATCTTCATTTTCAAATTCAATACTACTTATAACATTAATCCAAAGCTCAGTAAATTCCATATATTTCGGATCCGCAGATTTGATGGATTCAATGAGATTAAAGAGAAGAGTAAAAGAAATCAATATAGGATACGGATTATCTTTGTTCTTAAAAATAATAAATCCTTTTTCAGAAAGAAAGGTTTGGATTATATCATTTTGTTTATAATAAGATAGCAGGAGAATATGTTTAAGTCTTTCATTTTTAGAAATCTTTTGGATAAATAATTTTTGTATCGAATCTGAGGTTTTATAATTATCTTCGATATAAACAAATAGTAGCTCCAATGTCTTTTTTATTAGTGGCAAATCATCGGTTTTCAAAATAGATACCTGAAAATCTTTTATACTTTCTTCAAATTTTTCTAAGAACAATAATGTGCCTGCTCTCATTATATATGTAGAAGCATCTTCAGGATTTAATTCGATCGCTTTGTTATAATCTTTGATCGCTGCCTTGAGTTTGCGTAAGAGCATAAATACATTTCCCCGATTGAAATAATATTTGGCGGTTTTAGGGTCCAATTCAATTGCTTTTGTATAATCATCAATTGCTTTTTTATATTGATTTAAGTCTGAATAATTTACTCCTCGAATGAAATAAGTAAGATTTTCTTTAGGATTCAACTCGATCGATTTTGAAAGAAGTTTTATTGCCTTTTTATTTCCTCCTAATGCACTGTAATTAAATCCCTTTAAACCATAATATGTATAATCTGGAATAAATTCTTTATTTATTTCAATTATCGAAAGAGCTTCTTTATATTTCCCCTCTCCATACAATTCAACGAGTTTATTTAATAACGGAGTTTCATCAGTTTTCTTCAAAATATCAAAATACTTTTTAACCTCATTCTTTTCCTGCCATTCCAGTGCTTTCTTATAAATCTCAACCTCAGATTGGATAAAACCTTCGTCTTCAATCTTTCCTTTTAAGGCTAAATTTTCCAACTCTCCAATTTTCTTCTGAATTTTCTCTGCCGGATAAATAAAACTCAAAAATTCAGAAACCCATCTTGCTTTTTCCTGATAAACACCACCCACTCTCATCTGATACCAAACACGGTAAATATACTCATTTAGAATAAAAAGTTCATTTTTCAATTGGTTTATTTTCTCGGTTCTAAGCCAATGGGTTGCTTTTAGTTTGTTAACCTGCGAATTCACAATATTGTCAGGCAGATTGCATGATTCAGCTATGTCCTTAGCTGAAAGCAGAGGGAAAATGTGCAAACATAGAGAATCAATTATCAGTCTCTGCTGGTGCGGTAAAGATTCTGTTTCTTTTTGAAAATACGGAGTAAGATCAGAAATAAATATTTTCATCATATCTTTGATACCCCTTACCTCCCCGTTTTCCAAAAATTTATATAAAAGCATGATTAGTCTGGGATTTCCACCGGAGAGCAACCCAAAAACACTGATATCAGATTTCATTTCTTCCAGATTCTTTTTCAATTTATCAGCCCTGTAAACATCACAGAAATTGTTGAGCATTTTCATTATTTCATCACTGTTCATACCTTCTAATTTGCGGGTTCTGAAAAAATGATAGAACGGTTTACCGTAATCAGAAAGTTTTCCCGGAATTTGAACAGCGGAAGCTATCCAGATCATTAGATCAGGATATTGATAAAACATATCACGCAATCGTTTCTGATCATCTTCATTGATTTGTTTGCTGAAAACTTCCTGCAGGTTTTCAATTAAAAAGATAAATTTCCTTTTTACCGATTTGCTCAGTTCTAAAAAAACATTCAAATATTTTTTCGATAATTCGTTCTCCTGTTCTTTTCTTTGGTTTGCATTACCTGTTATTTTAGTCTTATCAAGAATTTCAATTTCGCTTTTGAGTTTGTCGCAATTAGTTATGCTTTTTTGACAATCCAATTCCGAGATAATGAGAGATGCGAATTTCTTGAATAACCTATATAAGCTGTTTACGGTAAATAATTCTTCGGGACAGAGAATTGGAATCCATTTCTCGGAAAGTTTTTCATCTTCTTTAATTTTGTGATAAATCAAGGTTAGAGCATGGGATTTTCCCATTCCTCTTGCACCGTAGATCAACCAGGACTGATTCGATAATTTCCCTTTTTTATCAGGATGCAGGCTTTTCATTATTTGATCTATAATTTTCTGTGAAATAAACTCTGTGGCTTTTAATTCCTCGTATGTTTTTAATCTTGGATCCCATGGATAATGCATTTTATCTCCTGTCGAAATGTTTTTTCTCTTTCCACCAACCAGCCATAAGCTTTGAGAGAAAGGAATATTTACCATTTTCTTTTTTTAAATAAGCTTCATCTTCCAATCTATTTAGAAGTTCGGCTAATCGTTCTTTACTGACATGATTATCTACAAAGGCATATAAATCATCAAAATCTAATTCATCGTTTGATATATGACTTAAAATTATTTTGGCAGGTTTCTCAAGGTTTTCATCTTTCAAGTAAGTATCCAACCTGCTATGAAATTCTTCCAATCCGAATTCTTCTGATTTGAATACTTTTTCAACAGCCTTTTCCAGATTCTCGGAATTTAGTTCTTTGTTTTCAAAATCTAATTGTTGCACTTCATCAGCGAGTAGTTGAATGAAATAGGGCATACCATCTTCTATGTATGGAAAGATATATTCTATGGAATTTTCGCTTAAGGTATAATCTTCTGAATAAAGTAAACACTGAAAGAAAAGAAGGCTGTTTTCAGGAGAAAATAATGGAAATGTAAAAGTCTTATATCCGTTCAATTTATCTGCGAGACCAAGCGTTTTAATTGTTCTGGATAGATTGATTGATCCGGTTAATACTGTTTTTAACTTAGAACATTTATTTCTAAAAACCCGGAAATTTGATAAAAAAGGTTCAGCGATTTGGTTCTTTTTTAGGTTTAATATAAAATCTGGAAACTTGTCTATAAAGAGTATAAATTCTTTGGCGGAAAGAATTTTAATCAAATATTTTTTCATTTGCTCTTCAGTTGTATCTGATAATTTACCAAGTTGTATATAAGGGTTTTCGGGTGCCATTTCTACTATAGTATTCCACCCATTACGTAGGAATTCAATCGTCTTCTTGCTTCTACTTTGTTCTACAATCTGACCATAAATCTCGTTATAAAAATCATGCTGATTTTGACAGCCCTGGACAATGATGTAAACAATTGGCAAGTTCGTGTTTCTTGCAATAAACTCTTTCATAAAACTGGTTTTTCCAGTCCGTCTTATTTGAGAAATAGTAATGTGCTTTATGGTCATTAGTCTTTTTCTGAAAGAAATAAATTCTTTTTCTCTATTAAAGAAATCATCGCCAGAAACTTCAGCTCCCGGATTGATTTTAATCTTTCTTAAATACTCCATTTTATATTCTCCTTTGGGAGACAAAATAATTTTTTAAAATAGGGCTGTCAATAAATAACCTTGTTTTATAACAAAATCGTTTAAAAATAAAACCGTTATCAAACAAAAACGTTATAATTTGTGATATGCATTCAGTTTGTTAAATATTTTATTATCCAGGGAATCTTCTTGTTAAAAACAATTTACGCAAAATCGGAATCTCGTGTTACTTTATCTTCACCAGCTCATAATCCGATGATCCCATGCCAAGTTTTTCAGCATAAGAAAAAACATCTTCTATGTTAATGTGAGGAAAGAGCTCCTTGAAAAGGTTTTTGCCTGCTTTTTCATTGATAAGATCGATGGACGCCCTGTCGATCGCAACAATATCCTTTGAAAAGAGAATGCCAATGTCCGACACAAGATATTCACCGTGAATATTCACGCAGTCGCACAATTCCGTAATGTTATTCAGGAAGTTCACATAGAACATCTTATTTTTTTTATGAGACGTCACTGCATGGGCATATTCCGCGATCTTTGTATTGAGGAATTCAGACGCGGTATTCCACTTTATCCTTATCGCAGAAAAAGGACACACAGAGATGCACATGCTGCAGCCCGTACATAAATCCTCATCAATATGTGCTTTGCCGTCTTCTTTAATGCTGATCGCATTCACCTGGCACCATTGCACACAGCGCGCACATCCAACGCACCTGTCGTGATTGACAATCGGTCGGGATGTACTGTGCATAGCAAGTTTCCCTTTTCGGGATGCACATCCCATTCCGATATTTTTGATCGCAGCACCAAATCCTGCCGCTTCATGACCAGTCATATGCGAGAGGGCAAGTATCGCATCAGCATGATGTATGTCGCTTCCAATGTATGCCTCTTTTGTTTTTTTTGTATCAACCTTTACAACCTCTTCGCTTTGTCCCACAAGACCATCAGCAATAATCACAGGTGCATTGACCACAGACCGCGTATAGCCGTGCCGTATTGCCAGGTTGGTATGATCCACGCTGTTAACGCGTTGTCCGGCATAGAGAGTGTTTGTGTCAGTCAAAAAGGGCTTTGCGCCGAGTGCCAGAATTCTGTCCACAAAATATCGCACATAGCGCGGATTGATCACGCCGAAATTTGTTTCTGCCCCAAAGTGCATTTTTACTGCAACTTTGTCATGTTCCCGAATTGTATTTTTAAATCCTGCCTGCGAGAGCGCATCTCCGATCTTATCAAAGATCGAGCGCTGAAAGGTTGTATGAAAATCTATGAAATATACTTTGCTTTTCATGGAACTCCTTTTAAAACATGTCTTTAATGAACACAATGTCCCGCGGGAAGAATCTATCTATATATTTTATAATTTCTTCGGATAT
>Ga0207996_1000119_pt1 | contig 67727 bp, 64 predicted proteins | sample AntAceMetag02UKG_FD_184773 | JGI IMG/M metagenome (GOLD analysis project Ga0207996, IMG submission 184773) | Saline lake microbial communities from Ace Lake, Antarctica - Antarctic Ace Lake Metagenome 02UKG (SPAdes) (version 2) | ecosystem: Environmental > Aquatic > Non-marine Saline and...
AGCCAATGCTGATAATGCTGAACACCTCTATTTGCAGTAGTTTTAACTTGTTTTATAAGAGCCGCACCCTATTCATTTAGCCTCAAACCAACTGTTGTGGAAACCGGCCTCGGCCACTTGACACCGTTGCTCCATCCGGCGGGGTGTCTGCTTAACGCCGGTAGAATTGAACGGTCCCATGGCGAGTTCTACATGTATGAAGAAGGGATGACGCCTGCCGTCGTACGCGTTATCGAACAGATCGATCTGGAGCGGTTGGCGATCGGGAAAGCCCTGGGCATTCGCCTGCCGACCGGTGTCGATATGATGGTCGAATCAGGATATGGACCCCGGGGGACACTGTGGGAGTCTCTAAACGGCAGCGCCGGATTGACACCAGTCAAAGGGCCGGATTCTCTGGAAAATCGTTACGTAACCGAGGATGTTCCTTACGGGTTGGTGGCTTGGGCGAGCCTTGGGGACGCCGTGGGCGTGGATACGCCGGTGATGGACGCTTTGATCTCACTGGGGTCGGTTATTATCGGGAAAGACTGCTGGAAAGAGGGCAGAAATCTGGATCGTATGGGGCTGAACGGACTGGATTTGCAGCAGATTAAAGCCTATTTGGCCGATGGTGCGATATGACCACCATCTAAGGCTATATTTTTAAATCACGTTAATCCTGTAATCCTGTCTGAAATATTTATTATTAACAAATAGGGGGAAATGAAATGATATCCGATATCAAAAAAATTCTTTACGCTACCGATCTTTCACCAAATTCCGCCCATGCTTTTCGCTATGCCGTGTACTTTGCCAAAAAATTTGATGCTGAAATCATCATTTTGCATGTTATCGAGGGCGCATCACAAGATGCTGTAAAAGCGCTTGAGCTATATATGGATAAGCAGTACCTTAAAAAGACCCTGGAAAAAAGGGAAGACCATGCCGTCGAACGACTTAAAAATCGATTGAGGATATTTTGTGATAAGGAACTTACAGATGATCCTGAATTTGTCGAAAAAATTGGTTCAATAGAAGCCTACCGGGGCTATCCTGCAGAAGAAATCCTTAAAAAAACGGAAGAGTTGAATTGCGATGCGATTATAATGGGAACTCATAAAAGGAGTTCCACGTATACTTTTTTGGGAACTGTTGCTAAGAGAGTGCTACGGCGGGCTAGAAAACCTGTTTTTATCATCCCTCTGCCGAAAGGAATGACAGACCTATCATTCTATGATGATTAAGTGTCTATTCTATACCGTTAGGACAGACCCAATAGGATACATTGGAGAAAGGAAGGCGATTATGCAATTTGATGCAAAAAAAGTAGCTATTTTAGGCGGGGGAAACGGGGCGCACATCATGGCGGCAGACCTTATTTCACGCGGTTTTAAGGTAAACCTGTTCGAGATGCCTGCATTTCAGTCGAATCTGTCCCGGCTGTTCGAGACAAAAACCGTTGAAAGCGAAGGCGAAATAAAGGGTCGCTATACCCTGGAAAAGGTGACCTCCGATATCGATGAAGCCATTGACGGGGTCCGGTATATTTTGATTGTCACACCGGCGTTTGCCCACAAAGGCTATGCCGAGCTGCTGAAAGGCAAAACAGACAAACAAAACCAGATCATTATTTTGTACCCCGGTGCATTTGCCGGGCTGCTGTTCAAGTCGATTTTGGGTGATGACTGTCCGGTGATCGGAGAGGCCAACAATCTGCCCTACGATACCCGGTTGACCGGCCCTGCCAAGGTGATGTTGTATGGATTTAACGACATCAGCATTGCTTTTTTCCCGGCGGATAAGGGAACGGCTCTGTTCGATGAAGTCAAAGCGCTTCACCCCTTTGTCAAGATGTATACCGATGTGCTGGAATCCGGACTCAGCATCGTGAACCCGGCCTTTCACGCCGGGTTGTGTCTTTTCAGCATCAACGATATCGAAAACTGGCCCAAGCGGCCCTTTTTTCTGTATGAACACGGAGTGACGCCCGCTTCGGTCAAAATGGACATGGCCCTTGACAATGAAAGAAAGGCAATCGGGCGGGCCTTTGGCTATACCCTTCGGCCCATAGAGGATTTTTCAGGCATGGATGAAGGGTATAAATGGCGGGATCTTTATAAAAGCATTCACGGCGATATATCCCTTACCTCCATCTCCGGGCCCCATGATATCCACAGCCGGTATCTGACCGAAGATGCACCCTATGGCCTGGTGCCATGGAGCTATATCGGCAAGCTTGCCGGGGTCAAAACCACCTATATCGATGCCGTGGTGAATATTTATAATGTAATCCATGAAAAAGACTGGTGGGAAGAGGGCCGCAACATGGAAGATCTGGGTCTTACGGGTATGACTATCGAACAGATTCAGGCCTATTTGAAAACCGGACGGAAATAGCCTGTCCGTTCATGGGTTCAGTTTTTAAGTTTGAATTCTGCCCCCCATAAAAGGCATTCTATCTATTTGGTGGGCACAGCCCACCCTACGATGGCTTGAGCTGAGCCTCAATACTGCCTTTTTCTGTTTTTTCAAATAATCGGGAACGGGAAAATCAAAAGATGTGGGCATAATCAAGGAAGAAAGCTTGCAAAGATGCCGGAATTGGTGTACAGGTTTTCAACAATTTTCAATATGCCCCCGTAGCTCAGTGGATAGAGCATTGGATTCCTAATCCATGTGCCGCAGGTCCGATTCCTGCCGGGGGCACCATTCTTTTTATATTTAAACCACAATCACAGGTTTGGCATGCTTGACCCCTCAGGTAATCTTAAAGATAAATTCATATTTTATTTTATCCGGTTTCCCCTGATACTCATCATTATTCCCATCGGTTTTCTGTTTGAATTCATAACTACGCTACCGTTTTGGATAATTTGCCGGGCCGGTAAAAGACGTTGAAACGCTGAGAGATTAGAACAGAGGGCGAGAAGGTTTTCAGTGGCCCTCCCCTGATTTGTACGAAAAAAAACCGTTTTCGAACGAACTGTTTTCTTACCTTCTTTTTACCCGAACGGCAATCTTGTTGACGGCAGACTCAACACGGGCAATTTTTTTGTTTATATTATCCACATTAAAGTCCGTGGCGGTTACGATTCCTTCGATAGCGCCTATATTGGACTTCACAAGATCAAGCTGCCTGTTGATGTGCATCAGTTCCACGCTGATCCAGGTAAAAAGAACAATACTTAAAAACATCCAGATGGCTGTACAATATAGTTTCCAGTTTTTTTTAAAACGCTTCATCAGATTGTCCATTTTCGCCCCTATTTGTTTTGGCTAACATTCTGATGGAGAAATTAACATAGGTTTTATTTTTTTACAACCTGCGGTTTTTGTTGTTAATTGACATGTGCCAGGCTTTCAATACGGTTTTTTTGTCTTGTGGCTTGCGTGCCGTTGTAAAATAGTTTATTTAAAATTGCAGATATCCGGTCGGTTGCCCCGTGTAATGGTAACGTCATGTTGAACTGATAGACAGGAAGCGGTATGAATATTATCCAGACGGAATTGGACGGCGTGCTAATTATCGAGCCGGCTGTCTTTAAAGACCCGCGCGGTTTTTTCATGGAAACCTATAACCAGCAGCGGTATCAAAAGGCCGGGATCGACCGTGTGTTTGTCCAGGACAACCTCAGCTTTTCCGTTAAAAATACGTTAAGGGGCCTTCATTTTCAAATCAAGCATCCCCAGGCAAAGCTCGTTCAGGTGATTGACGGTGAGATATTCGATGTGGCTGTCGATGTCCGGCCCGCCTCGTCCAGCTTTGGAAAATGGACCGGCATTACGCTTTCCGGGCAGAATAAACGGCAGTTTTTTATTCCAGAAGGCTTTGCCCATGGTTTCTGTGTCCTCAGTGAAACCGCTTATTTCTCATATAAATGCACGGATTTTTATGCCGCTGGCGATGAGGGGGGGGTGTTATGGTCCGACCCGGGGATCGGCATCCAGTGGCCGGTTAAAGATGCCATCATTTCCGAAAAGGACCGTTACTATTCTTTTCTTTCGGACCTTGTTCCGGAACAACTGCCCCGGGGGGAGGCAACGGCATGAAGATTTTGATCACCGGTGCAAAGGGCATGCTTGGCAGGGAACTCGTCAGGCAGACCCGGGACCTGGGGCTTGAACCCCTGGCCATGGGGCATGGGGATCTGGACATTACCCGTTTGGATCAAACTCGAAACGTCATTGCCGATGTGGCCCCTGGCATGGTTATCAACGCTTCCGGCTATACCAATGTCGACGGGGCCGAAACCCACACGGAGGCCGCCTATGCCGTCAATCGCGACGGCCCGGCCCATCTGGCGTCTGCCTGTTCAGCTTCCGCCATTCCCCTGATTCATATTTCAACCGATTTTGTTTTTGATGGGAAAAAAAAGACCCCCTACCTGGAATTAGACCCCATGTTGCCGCTGAGTATCTATGGAAAAAGCAAGGCCGGAGGTGAAACAGCCATCCGTGCCGGGTGGCAACAGCATCTAATTGTACGCACATCCTGGCTCTACAGTGAGCATGGCCGTAATTTTGTAAAAATCATGCTGGGTCTGGGCAGGGAAAGGGATCAGTTAAGCGTGGTGGCCGACCAGTACGGCTGCCCTACCGGTGCCGGTGATCTGGCCCGGGCAATCCTGACCATGGCCCGAAAAATTATTGCCGAAGATGAGATCTGCTGGGGAACCTATCACTACTGCGGGCAGGGAACCACTACATGGCACGGGTTTGCTGAAGCCATATTCAAATTGGCCGCTTCTTATGAAAATCTGAAAATCAGGCAGGTAAAACCCATTACAACCGATCAATTTCCCTCATCGGCCCAACGTCCCCTGTATTCGAGCCTGGACTGCAGCCGAATACTGGAGCAATTTGCCATTCAGACCATACCCTGGCAGCAAAGCCTGGCGAAGGTAATCCGAAAGATTTATTCATAATGCCCCTTTCTTCAAAACCCGAACTGCTGGCCCCGGCAGGTAATTTTGAAAAGCTGGAAATTGCGATTCATTATGGTGCGGATGCCGTCTATCTGGCCGGCAAGGATTTCAGCCTTAGAAATTTTTCCGGCAATTTTACCATTGAAGAGATGTACCGGGCCGTTGAGCTTGCCCATGCTCATCAGGTAAAAGTCTATGTGGCCTGCAATATTTATTCGAGGAACCATGAACAGCATCAGGTCACAGACTACCTTGCCCAATTGTCCGGTATCAACCCTGATGCCCTGATCATTGCTGATCCCGGCATACTAATGGAAGCTCGAAGGGTAATTCCCCGAATCCCGATACACTTGAGCACCCAGGCCAATACGACCAACTACAGGAGCGCCCTGTTCTGGAAAGAGCTGGGGGTTCAGAGGATCAATGCGGCCCGGGAGTTGACCCTGGGCGAAATCAACGAAATTGCCGCCAATGGTTCCATAGAAGTCGAGGCGTTTGTGCACGGCGCCATGTGTATCTCCTATTCGGGCCGGTGTCTTCTCAGCAGCTTTATGGAAAACAGGGATGCCAATCGCGGCATGTGCTGTCACCCGTGCCGGTTTAACTATGCAGTCATGGAAGCCAAGCGGCCCGGCCAGTATTATCCCCTGGCCGAAGATGACCGGGGCAGCTATATCTTTAATTCGCACGATCTGTGCATGATCGGGCATATACCGGAGATGATCCGGGCGGGTATTTCAGCACTTAAAATCGAAGGACGAATGAAGGGAATCAATTACCTGGCCTCCACCGTCAAAGTCTACCGCGAGGCCATTGATGATTTCTGCAATGATCCCGAAGGATATGCAATGCAGTCGGACTGGGTGAGCGAACTGGGCAGTATCTCCAACAGGGGCTACTGTACCGGATTTTATTTGGGTGATCCCAGGCAGATTATTCCGAATTATCTGAATGACGGCAATACGACCCATACCTTTGTGGCTAAAGTAACCGGCGAATCTATTGATCAGACTGTGGATATTCAGGTTCGAAACAAACTGTTCAGGGGCGACCGGGTTGAAATTATTCGCCCGGAAGGCCCTGTAAAAAAGGATATCATCCGGTCAATAACCGATTCCAAAGGCAATCCGGCAGAGGTTGCTCAGCCGGGCAGCAATGTCTCTGTCGCGCTGTCATGCACCTGCAGTCCCAATGATCTGATTCGGCGGGTGTAGAGATTGCCAGGCTATATACATAAGGCGGGACACCTTGTAAAATGAGGGGCACCAGCAGTATCTGACCCGGGTATACGGTAAATAACAAATTGCAAGCATCAAAATACAAACAAATTTCAACTAAGAGCCAAAACAAATTGTGCGACCTCACATGACCCGGAGTTGTTGATCGTTTTAATTTTTCCCTGTTTTGGAATTTGAGTCAGTGTGATTTGTTTGCTATTTGTTTTGTGTGTATTGTTATTTTTGACATAAAAACATGAATTTCAGGATTAAGACATTGCTATGGGGTACTCAATTTTGCCGCGGTTTCAAATTTTTCGCTGATCTGCCGGGTCATGTCTGCGGCCTCTTCCAGCAGCGCTGCCGTTTCAGGCAGGTTTTCCGCCTTGGCTTTTGCAGCCCAGTCCCTGTAATTTGATGCGTGGTCATCATTGTGTCTGACCCAGTGATCAAGCAGCTTGACCATTTTCTCGTTAAATGACAGCGAACCTGGAGTGCCATGGTCATGTTCGTGCTTGTGGCTATGTTCATGGTGGTGTTTGCGCTCGTGATCATGGTGATGGCTCATGTCGAATCTCCTTTTTATGAGAAGGGTTGTGAAAAAGTTGTTTGCCGTCCGGCTTTGCCGGAATTCAGCCTCAACCCAATAAACCGGATCGGCGAGATAGTCAATAGATGCGGCAAAACCTGCAGTTTTCCTCAACACCAGGTCCCAGGTTTACGCTTGTTTACGTGTGCGGGCATGTGAATGGAAATGTTTATAGAGAAAGGAGCGGATTTTGGAAAATTATTGTGAAAAACAGGACACATTTACCGGGCAAAATGGTTGCGAGATATTTTTTAGAACGTTTTCAGCCTCTGATGAAAGAGCCCGAATGATTATTGCCCATGGTCTCGGAGAGCATTCAGGCCGCTATGAAAATTTGATCAGGCACCTTGTCCCGATGGGGGTCTCCCTGTGGATCCCGGATTTTCGGGGACATGGAAAAAGCCAGGGTAAGCGCGGCCATATTATTTCTTTTGATGAGTATACTTCCGATCTGACCGGGATGCTGGCCATAGCCCATCAAGGGAAAACCGAAAACCAAAAAATGTTTTTATTGGGCCACAGCATGGGAGGGCTTATTGCCCTGGCCTTGGCACGAAATTTTCATAAAATGATTGACGGCCTGATTGTTTCTTCTCCCCTTATCGGTATGGTAATAGAGGTTCCTTTGCTGAAGAGATTTATGGGGAAAATCATGTCGTCTCTGTACCCGGGTTTATCTCTTAAAAATGAACTTGATCCTTCCAAAATCAGTAAGGACGGCGATGTTGTTAAGGCTTATATAGATGATGCCCTGGTCCACAACCGGGTATCGGCCCGTTGGTTTACGGAGACACTGGCTGCCATGGAAAGTGTCCGGACTTCCATGTCCGGTCTGGAAATTCCGTTTTTAATGCAGTTGGCTGGTGATGATTATCTGGTCAATGCAGCTTCTTCGCGCATTTTTTTTGAACGTCTTAAAGCCCGTGATAAAACGCTGTATGAGTATAAAGCGCTGTATCATGAAATCTATAATGCGCCGAATGATCAAAGAGCAAAAGTCCTGGCCGACCTTACAATGTGGCTGGATGAGCATTTAGCGTGATGGCCCGAAACATGGATAAGGCCTTTCTTGAAAAGGTCCTCAAATTCCGGATATTTACCGGTAACGGTACCCAGGCTTTCGGTGAGCGGGACCGGTACGATTTCAACAAAATCGAGCATGGTGTCAATGACACCATCCGTTTTCGTGCGAATATCGTTCCAGATGTATCCCGTGCAGGCTCACATGGGCCTGTAATCTTGATAAAAAGCCTCCTACAACAGGTGAATATTTGTTTGATATGATTTGATTGTAAAAAAGAGGAAGCCCAAAGTTAAGGCAAAAATCGGCAAAACGGACACAGGGGGGCAACGCCTGTTGCCCAGTTTCTGTGGGAGAAAAAGATTATTCGATATAAAATTGAGTTTTACTGGTGACGGTAGTTTTGATGGTGTCCAGGGTTTTATGAAGTACTCTGATGACATTATCTCTTATGTCGCCGGCAACCACCAGCATCATGACATCGTCACCCACGTTCAGATCAATACCCTCCGCGATTTCGACCAGAATTTCGATAATACCCGGTGTTTTCTTATTTTCTTTTATTACTGTGGCGAGTTTTGCATGGTCTACCTCGATTTTCAGCCCGGAAACCCGACGGCCGTCCCGTGATGTGCTGCGTACCACACCGTTATGGCAGAGAATCATACCCACCTTTTCATATTCCGGATGCTTTTTTATGGTTTTGATAAAGCTGTTGCTGTTCATGTGAACTCCTTTATGCGTTTTTCAGCGCTCGAATGATCCCGGGGCGTGTTGATGTTAAAAAAAGAGCGTAAATCAGGGTCAAAAGTACGACAAAATTTATCGGACATTATTTTTATTCGGTGTTTCTTAAAAACCTGCTGGATTTTAAACCGGTTCTGGGTCAGGTGCCTTTCAACGGCGTCAATGCATTTTTTTGAATATACGGCACACAGTGGTTCCCGTCCGGCTGAAGTTTCAGGAATCATTGCATCGAAGCGAGGGTCTATGTTTTCAACCATGGCCTGCACCAGTTCTTTTTTCAAAAAAGGGGTGTCGCAGGCCACAATAAATGAATGGGGCATGGTGGAATAGAAAAGGCCTGCATGTATACCGGTCAGGGAACTGCGTACATCAAAGAGGTCCGTGACGATATTGAGATCCCATTGTAGATATCGCAGAGGGTTATTGGTTACCAGAATAATTTCCTGAAATATCTGTGCAAAGGTATTGTAGAGCCGATCCAGCAGAAGCTGGCCGTCCACCCGCAGCAAGGCTTTGTCCTTGCCTGAAAAGCGGCTGTTCAGGCCGCCTGCCAGTATCACACCGCTGCAGGGATATTGCACGTTACTGTTTTTTTCACTGTTCACTGTTCAATTCCCAATTTTTTACTGCCAAGATACAAAATTGACAAATTACAGCACCGGTTTATCCGGGTCAGGGATTGGCGGTTTGATAATCAGATGCCCATTGCTGAATTAGATCTATAAAATTCCGTAGCGGTTCGGAAATATACTTATCCTTGTGATGGACCATGTAAAATTTGCGCTTCATGGCGGGGTCGGTAAAGGGAATTGCAATCAGTTGTCCGGAATCCACCTCGCGGCTGACGACATGGAGCGACATCAGGCCCAGGCCGATTCCCTGTTCCACGACTCTTTTTATGCTTTCATTATTGGAAAGCTCCAACGGTATGAAGGTGTCTAAGTTGTTTTCTCGGGCAAAATGGTCCATGACCCGATAAGTCGCCGATTCTTTTTCATGCATCACCATGTATTCTCCCTTCAGGTCTGCGGCGTATATATATTTTTTTTTGGCAAGGCGATGCTCCGGGGGAGCCACGATAACATAGCGATCAGACATTATTTCCGTAATTTTCAATTTTTTATGTTTCAGAGGATAACTGATAAACCCCAGATCGTTGTGAAGGGAAGCCGCATTTTCGACTACCTGTTCAGTGGGCAGGATATTGGCCAATATACGAATCATGGGGTTGTTTTTACTGAAAGGGATAATAATATTGTGCAGGTAGTAGGCCCCGAAAGTTTCGCTGGAGTGGATGCGAATGTGTCCCTTTTTCCTTTGTTGAAAATCCCGGATACTTTCGTCTGCCTGGCTTTCCATTTCAAAGATTTTTTCGGCAATTTCATAGAGCGCTTCACCGGCATCGGTCAGGACCAGCTTTTTGCCGATATGATTTACAAATTTTATTTCATAATACTCCTGGATTCGTTGGATTCCTTTGGTAATTGCCGGTTGTGTTATAAAAAGTTCGTCGGCGGCGGCACTGAGGTTTTTATGTTTGGCCGCCATATAAAAAATTTTAAGCTGATTAAGATTCATGATAGTAATTCTTGGTTATAAATTCATTGCCTCATTATCTGCGATAGTATACATCTTCGATATTCGGTGTGCAAGCGTTATTAGGGCTTGCTTTTTTCATGGCATTTTTCGATTAAAATTGTTTTGCATATTGGTAGAAAATTTTAGTAATATGTGATTTTTGGCTTCAGGCTGTATCCGCCGAAGATTGATTAAAACATGGACTAAATCCTCATTTAACAGACCGGAGGGAAATAATGGATGACTATGGGGGAAAATATTACTCGTTTCAGGAAGGTTTCAAGCTGGTGGCCCAGGCGGAAAAAGGTATCCCTGACAGGGTTCCCATTTATGCTCAACTGTGTGAGATGATTCCCCATGAGATGGGGGTTTCGGCGGAAAAGATTTTTCATGATCCCGAGTTGATCACCATCGGCACTTTCAAAGTTTGTGAAAAATATGGTATTGATGTGCCGGTTGTTGACCTGGACAGCTATAATATCGAAGCCGAAGCGATCGGGCAGAAATTGATTTTTGATGAAGATATTATGCCTGATGTGGATCGTATGCATCCGTTGATTCAGGAGCGGAAAGATCTGAAAAAAATTAAAACACCTGATTTTGATAAGGCGGCCCGCTGCCCCGTGGTGGTGGAGATGTATCGCTTCGTTGAAAAATTGACCGACTGCAAGGCATCAGTGGCGTTTTGTGCGCCATTCAGTCTGGCTGCCAATATCAGGGGAATCTCGCAGATATTGATGGATATTATGGAGCAGCCGGATTTTGCGCGAAGCCTGTTAGAGTGTGTGACGGAAGATGTTTTAATCCCATGGCTGCTTTATCTGAAGGATAAATTCCCTCAAACTCCTGCATTTGTCGGTGCCGACGCCCTTGCATCTCTGCCCGTGGTCAATGAGATGATGATGGAGCAATGGGTTGTACCCTATATTGAACGCCTTCGTCAGGCTGTCGGCCCGAATGTATGCGTACCCAACCATACAGGAGAAAGATATTCAAAAACACCTGAAAAAATAATGGATTTTCGTCGCCGGGCAAATCCGCTTTATGTGGAAGGCCAGGACCCTGATGTCGAGGCTCTGAGCCCTGAATTTTACAAAAAGTACGCGGATAAGCACGATCTGCCGCTTTTGCTGGGTGTCGGAGCGGTTTTTTTAAACAATGCGTCGCCGGAAGAGATCTCCGAGAGGATCAGACACTACGTTCAGGCGGGCGGGGAAAATGGCCGATTGTGGCTCTATCTTTGTAATTTGGCGCCCAGCACACCTCCGGAAAACATAAAAGCCGCGGTGGCGGCTGCTCATAAATACGGTTCTTATACGAGGTAAAATATATTCTTTTTGAGTAACCGTGAACGGTTATCTTTTTGAATATGGAGTATTCGAGTCGTCGGTTTTTTTAAATTCTCTGCAGATAATGTCTGTAAAAGGTCATATATTTATGAGTTATGGGGCAGGATTCGCTCTTTTGAGTCTTTTATGCGCGGGTGTAAATGATGTTGTTTTTAAAAAATATACTTTTAAAAAGAGCTCACTGGGGATTTATATTTGCGGCATCGGCGTTGTCTGGACGATTGCCCAGGTTTTGTTTTTACGGTTGACCGGCGGCCATTTCGTCTGCAACCTTCCCAGCATCGGGTTTGGCCTGGCCGCAGGGCTTTTTGTTACGCTGTCCAACCTTTTACTGCTTGAAAGCCTGACACGGATCGATGTCAGTGCCGGCTCAACAATTTATCGCCTGAACACGATCGGGGTCGTTGTCCTATCCTTTATACTTCTTGATGAATCACTGGGATTTTGCAAAATGGTCGGCATTATGGTCGGGATCATGGCGGTGCTTTTTTTGTATCAGAAAGATGACAAGTCCCGATCCGATTCCGGCCGTTTTTTATTCTATGCAATTGCCATTGCAGCCTCTCTGTTGCGGGCCTTTTACGGCATCACTACAAAAGCCGGGCTTTTGAGCAGGGCGGACATGCAGACTATGCTGGTTTTGATTTCATCAAGCTGGATTGTCGGGGGGGCGGCGTATGCTTTTTTCAGAGAGAAAAAATTTACGGTAAAATTTGAAGCCCTTCGATATGCGTTATTGTCAGGTCTGCTGGTTCTGGGGGTCGCTAATTTTCTAATGCTGGCGGTCAAATACGGTGAGGCCAGCATCGTCATCCCCATTGCCAACATGAGTTTTATTATAGCACTTCTGCTCTCCGCCGGCCTGAAAATGGAAAGCATTACCCTTAGAAAATGCGGTGTAATGGCCCTTGCTGTCGTATCGATTGTAATGCTTGCGCAGGCATGATTTACCTGTAACCGTTCAGGTATTCAAAGTTGTTTTTGTCAGGAATTCCCAGAGGCAAAAGTCAGCGTTTGAGCTTACCTTCGCCACATATTATGCATGGTGAACCCCGGTTAAACAGGCTTCGCATGTAACCGGGTGAACCCGTTGCATCGGAAACCAACCTTTGAATCCTGCACGGTTACATTTATAAAAAAGAGACCTTACTTGATGGTAAGCACCGGGCAGGGTGCATGAAGGATTATGTATTGAGCTGTTGAGCCGAACAAAAGCTTACCGACTTTGGATCTTCTTTTGATTCCAATGACAATCTCATCTATCTCCATGTCCTTGGCAAATTGAACCAGGTCTTCCCCGGCTTCCAGCCCGCGCACCAGAAGATGGGTTTTACAGGGAATGTTTTTGTCTTTAAAAAGAGATTCGGCATATTTTAATAATTTTTCGACCCGGTCGAATGTTTTTCTGGGAACATCGATTCCGCCAACCATGGATGTTACTACATGCACCTTGGCATCAAAAGAGATCGCGTGCTGCATGGCAACATTAAGTGCATCTTTGGCCACTCCCGAATCGTCAAAACCCACCATAATTTCCATAGTACTCTCCTGTCGTTAATCAGGTTTGCGTAAAATAACTCATGTTTGCATCGGTTACAATTATTATGGATTATTTATAGCTGAACAAAAGCCCCGTGTCAAATGAGTTTGTCCTGCAAATGGAAGTAAAGCACATCAATTTTTCAGTGCTTCAGGGTTTTGGGGAAATAATAAGTGCTCTTCAATGGAATCGGGTTGATAAAATCAGAAGGTCTTGGACTCCATCTGTTTGATACATTCCTCTATGGTATCGAGAGCCTGATCCATCTCTTTTTTTGTAATGGTCAGGGCCGGAGTTAAGGTAATGATGTTGCCCATGGTCAGCTTAAAGCTGATCCCCTTTGAAAGGGCGCAATACATCACTTCTTCAGCTTCATCCAGGGCATGCTTGCCGTCTTTGATCAACTCGATTCCCAGAAACAGGCCGATGCCTCGAACATCGCCGATCAGGGCATGGTTTGTCTTCATGATTTTCAGGCGATCCAGTGCATATTTGCCCAGCTTTTCCGAATGGGCAAGCAGATCGTTGGATTTGATGTAGTTGATGGTAGCAAGGGCTGCCGCACAGGCCACCGGGCTTTTTTCGTGAGTGTAGTGGCCCAGGGCGCGGTGCCCGACCACATCGAGGCGTTCGCCGGCGATCATGGCTGCCAGGGGAAATACACCGCCGCCAAGGCCCTTGCCGATACAAAGGATGTCCGGCGTTACGTTAAAGTTTTCGCAGGTGAACATCTTTCCGGTGCGGCCCAGGGCATGCGGGATTTCATCAAATATCAGCAGGGCACCATGTTTGTCGCAGGCCTTTCGGATTATCTGCCAGTATTCGGCCGACGGCACATAGGGGGTGCTGCGCATGGGTTCGGATATCACTGCTGCGATGTCCCCCTCCTGTTCGAGAATATATTCCACGTACCGGGCACAGAACATTTCCCACTTGTGGGGATCTCCCAGGTCGAAAAAGGCTCTGGAGGGATCGGGCGGGGGAACGTGCTCGGTTCCCGGAAGCAGGGGGCCCTGGCCCTGGCGAAAAACCGCTTCACCGCCGATGGAGATGGCATCCAGAGTGGCGCCGTGAAAGGAGTCCCACATGGAGATGGTTTTGTGGCGGCCGGTGACCAGACGGGCCAGCTTGAGGGCAATGCCGATGGCTTCGGCACCGCCCGGGCAGAAAAGAGTCTTATTCAGATCACCCGGAGCCAGCTTTGCCAGTTTTTTGGCCAGGTCCACGGCCACCTGGTTGGTATAGCGGCGGGTGCAGAAGGGCAGGGTGTCGAGCTGCTTCTTGATTGCGATGATAACCTCGGGATTGGCAAAACCGACCTGGTGCACGTTGTTGCCGTGAAAATCCATGTAGCGGCGGCCCTGCAGGTCTTCAATATAGATGCCGTCACAGGATTTAAGGGCATTGAGACACGGGGTAGACAGGGATTGTTTGAGAAAATAGCGCTCATCCTCTTTGAGCAGGTTCCTGGTGGTATCGTCGATGTGTTGATCCTGCCATTTTGTTCTTAAAGGAGAAATATTGATATCGCCTTCTGATTTATGCTGTTTTTCCATGATGAACCCCTATGAATAATTTGTTGTTTATTGTTGGGGAATTGAACACTAAACTGTCATTCTGTCAAATTTTTATCGATTATTCAAATGTTATTCCCATCTGGGTCGTTTTTCTCGCACTTCTCCTTAATATCGGTTATGTACTTTTAATCAGACTATCAAGCCTCTCTGGTCTCGATGACCTCGGGATTTTTAATGTTATGCGGTATTTTACCGTCGAAAATTTCCAGAACCCGCTGCAGCGTTTCCTGGGCCAGGCGGTCGAAGGCTTCCCGGGTATACCAGGCCAGATGCGGGGTAAGGATGACATTCTCCATTTTAAGCAGCGGATTTTCAGGTTTCAGCGGCTCTTCTGCAAAGACATCGAGCCCGGCACCGGCAATCCGGTTTTCCTGCAAGGCCCGAATCAATGCCGTATCATCGATGATCGCGCCTCGGGAGACATCGATCAGAAAGGCCGATGGCTTCATTCTCTCAAGCTCAGTCGCACCTATGAGCTTTTCGGTTTCCGGTGTCAGGACACAGTGAATGGACACCACATCGGAGACTGCCAGCAATTCGTCAAGGCTAACGGAATCTGCGTTGCAGGCCTTTATCTGTTCTGCCGGGACGTACGGGTCATGCACCACGGCGTGCATGCCGAACCCGATCGTCATCCGGGCCATTGCGCGACCGATTTTCCCGAATCCTATGAGACCAATGGTTTTTTCCTGCAATTCTGTGCCCATCAGTTCCGGTTCCGGCCACAGCCATAATTTTTTACGGGTCAGCTTGTCAATCCGGACCAGTTTCTTGGCCAGGCCGATCATCAGGGCAAATGCGTGTTCGGCAATGGTGTTCGATCCGTATTCCGGGCAATTGACGACCAGGATGCCCTTCCGGGTGGCGGCGTTCAGATCGATGTTGTCGACACCCACACCGTATTTCAAAACGGCTTTGAGCTTGCCGGCGTTTTCGATTACCGCTGCCGGAATTTTTGTAAAACAGCTCACGATAATCAGGTCGACATCAGCTGCTGCGGCAACCAGCGTCTCTTCGTCGTTGCTTTCGCAGCGTACCAGTTCGGCAACAGCTTCAAGTTCATCGGTGATGCTGCCGATATGGACTTCTTTATCGGTCAATAAAATTTTGGGTCGCATAGGAGCGTTCTCCTTATAAGATAGCGTCAGTCCAGGGGTATTCCCATGTCGGCGAGTTCCAGTCTGACTCCTTCGTAGAGCCGGACATAGTCATCCAGAGGCCTGCCCGATTCAACATCAAAACATTCCTGATATTTGCTGCCCCGGGGCGGATCAGCGATTCGGGATTCATACTTTTCAAGCAGCCGCTTGACCAGTTCATTGGCCTCCTCGCGTTTGACCCGGCTGGCCGCCTTGCCCATCTCAACGTTCCACCTGGCTTCCATGGGGGTAAACCCGTCCACCAGAACCGCTTTGGCCGGATGGCTGGTCTCAAACGACGCCGCACCGGACGGAATTACGCTGAGAAGATAAGCGGCGGTTTCATACATATACATTTTCGTATTGGGACCGGCCGCACAATAGGGGTCCCAGATGACCGGCATGGGGATGTTGCGGCTGGCGGCCTGACAGCTTACCGAGTTGACCCAGATGACGTCCCGGGTGGTGGTGCAGCCATGGTTGAAATGCACCGGGAAATGGAGCTGGTAATTGGCCCGGTACACCAGAAGCCCCATGAGGATGTAGGCGGTGCTGACAACGGCCGTACCGTCCGGCCCGCCGCAGAATCCGCCCAGAATCGGGGCGGTTTCGGCGCCGATGAGGCAGCCGGAGCTTTGCAGGTACGCTATTTTCGTCATGACGCCCAGGTTGAGCTTGAATTCGGCAACGGCGCCGCACAGCCAGCCGTCGGTGGTGCGGCAGCCGAACTGGGGCGCACTGGCCGCGATGGCGGATTGGGACGTTGCTGCCGTGGAGATCAGATTTAAAACCGCCAGACCCGGCCGGCCAGCTCTTTTAATGGCCTGCATGCCGATGTTGATGCCCCGTATGGCTGCGTAAAATTCCGCCGGGGTCCCGCCCACCGAGGGCAGGCCTCGGATATATTCGATAGCCGGAAACGATATGGAATTAATTTCGGCAATGGATGCACAGCCTTCAATCATGTTGGTCATAAGCTGCTCCGAGCTGAAGGCGATACCGGTGCCGTTGTGAAACCAGGGGTATTTGGCTTCGTCCGGTTTGCGCAGTCCCATGACTCCGGCATCACGGCCGGCCCCTGGAAAGCATTTGCCGGGGGCTTCCTTCAGCGCCTGGCGGATTTCCGCCTCGCTGAACTGCATTACCCGGTTGGTTCCCTGACAGTAAACCCCCACCCGGGTCAAAAACTCCACCCCGGCTTCAAAAAGGTTGTCGGCGGCGGCATCATCAAACGGTACCGGATTTTCCCGATCATATTGAATGCCGTACTTTCCGACCACCTCTTTCAGGTTGGGAAGAAAGACCTTCATGTCAAATTTTTTTTCGGTCATAATCGGCCCTTTCACGGCCCTTTCATATATATCAAGCATAGTCAGCATGTTATAAAACTCCTCTTTGGCAAGGATTGATGAATTCTTAACAAGTCGAATTCATCAGGTTTTAGGTGTTACGTTTTAGGTTTTAGGTTAATGATATTATCTGTTTTAACAGAGGCTTGAAACTTAAATCCTGAAACTTAAAACGTTTCGTAAAAAATGAGCTTTGCCTTTTTACGAGGCCATCAAAAATTTATAGAAGGTATAATCAAGTTGCAGTGTGGCGAAAGATGCCTACTCCTTTTGGGCCAGGAGGTTTTTTGCAACTTCAATCGCATTTACGGCCGTATCGCCGTATCCATCCGCCTCTATTCCATCGGCCCATTCCCGGCTGACCGGTCCGCCGCCGACCAGAACAAAATATTTGTCCCGCAGGCCCATCTCCTTGAGGGTCTCGACAACCTCTTTCTGGTAGGGCATGGTGGTGGTCATTACCGAAGAAAGGCCGATGAAGTCGACATTGCTTTTTTCTGCCGCTTCAATTATGTTCAGGGTGGACTGGTCGATTCCGATGTCCACGACATCAAAACCGTTGGTTTCCAGTACGGTGGCCAGTATGTTTTTGCCGATGCTATGCTGATCTCCCTTGACCGTGGCCAATAAAAATGTACCCAGCTTTGCAACTTTTTGTTTGCCGGCCTCGATGACGGGGGTTAAAATTTCCATGGCGGCATTAAAAGCTTCCGAGGCCATAAGCAGCTCGGGCAAAAAAACCTCACCGGTTTCGAATCTATCTCCGATTACGCCCATGCCTTTTGAAAGCCCCTGATCCACAGCTTCAAGCGCGTCCAATCCATCATCGATCGCCTGTTGAGCACTTTTCTTTCCTGCCTCTTCGTTGCCCTCGATGATGGCTTTGGACAGGTTGTTCAATATTGCCTGTTTATCCATTTATTTCTTCTCCTGATACAGGTCTGGTTAATTGATATGATTTTATAATTCCACAGGATCATTCCGGCAAAAACCTGATGGGAAGATAACTGCCGAGTTAGTTGGTAACAGGATAGATTTTTGTTGCGGGTGAAGTCAAATTACAAATTGTGCCGTAAGATAATATTTGGTTATCGTGCTGGTTACGTTAATATCAAGTTGTCTGGTTCAATTCTCCGCAGGTTGCTGCGGGGCAGTTCATCGTATAAAGTTACCGGATTACACGGCAATTCAGGAAATTGCCTGGTCATACTCTGTGGCCCATTTGTCCATCATGTTAAGAAAGCGTTGAAGTGTTTTTGAAATAAACTTGTCCCTGTGGTGAATCAGGTAAAATTTTCGGCTGATTGACGGATCAGAGAGGGGAATGGCGATCAGTTCTTTTCTTTGAATCTCCTTGGCGGCCACTATTTTGGATATGAGAGCGACTCCCGTGCCCAGTTCCACCATTCGTTTGATCGCTTCATTGTTGGACAGTTCCAGGTGCGTTGAGAAGGCAATATTGTCCGTTTCGATAAAATCAATGAGCGCCTTGCGGATGGCTGAACTTTTTTCATGCATGATTATGAAGACCCCTGAGAGATCGGCGGGGGTTATGCATTGCTTTTGGGCCAGTTTATGGCCCGGGCTGGTAATAACGACAAGGCGGTCATTAATAATTTTCCTGAAAATCAGTTTCCGGTTTTTTATCGGATATGAAACAAAACCCAGATCATTTTTTAATGCAATGGTGTTGTCCAAGACTTGATCGGTAAGCATGATGTCGACGGAAACCTTTATATCAGGCCAGGATTTGGAGAATCGGTCGATGAGTGACGGAAGATAATAGGCTCCAAAACTTTCGCTGGTATGAATGGTGATATGGTGTTTTTTTTGCTGCTGAAAATTATCAACGCAGTCTTCGGCCAGAATTTCCATTTCGAAAATTTTTTCCGCAATTTCGTATAAGGCTTTACCGGCGTTGGTTAAAACCAGTTTTTTGCCTTCCCGGGTAAAAAATCTGATGTCGTAATATTCTTCAAAACGCTGGATACCGGTTGTTACGGCCGGCTGGGTGATGAAAAGTTCCTTTGCGGCGGCGGAAGGGCTTTGGTATTTTGCGGTAAAGTAAAATAGTTTTAACTGGTTAAGGTTCATTGATAATAGCTGTGGCTATTTGTAGAAATAATTAGCGAACTGATTTTGCCGGAGTAAAATTTACGACAGAATAGAGTTTTGGTATTATTTTGTCAAAGCAATTTGTTTTGCAATTGATTCTCCATAGCTTCTTAATTTTGGAATTTGTGTTTTTTATGTCAAAAAATCACAATGATTAAAATTCCAAATTTCAAAACAGAGAGAAATCAAAATGCACACCGGTTTATCCGGCTCAGGTATATATGAAAGGAGGTCGTCGGATCGGTCATGCGGAAACAATTCCATCGATCGTACAAGGCGATAACGTGTTTTTATGCTTGGCATTATTTTTTATAATTTGATAAGCATCATTTTAAATGATTTTTCAAGGCAACAGCCGATTTTTGTCAGATCTTTCATAATCCATGGGTAAAAGGAGGAGAACATGCCGAATCGGTCCGCAGAGAGCATAAAACGGATTGAAAGAGAACAGGGTGATGTCAATACAACCGAAAACAGAAGAAAATACTGGGAGAGAAATTTATCCGGCGATGCAAAAAAATGGTTTGAAGAAGATAAAAAATATTTTCTGCACCAGAGTCTTTCAACGCCGGTATTAAACGTTATTGCCAGGGCGTACGGGATCTATCTGGAAGATATGGACGGGAAGAGATACATCGATATGCACGGTAACGGGGTCCACAATGCCGGTTTTAACAATCCGGCAGTTATCCGGGCAGTCAAGGATCAGCTTGACGACCGGATGACTTTTTCGCCCCGACGTTATACCAACAAGCCCGCTGTCTTGCTGGCCAAAAAGCTGGCAGCCATAACACCCGGTGACCTGTGCCGGACCCTGCTGTGCCCGGGTGGCTCCGAAGCCGTTGAAATGGCCCTGATGCTGGCTCGCCAGGTTACCGGTAATTTCAAGACCATCTCTTTTTGGGATTCTTTTCATGGGGCCGGATTCGGGGCCGCCGGTGTCGGCGGCGAGGAGCATTTCAACGGCGGCCTGGGACCCATGCTGCCGGGTGCTTTTCATGTGGAATTTCCCAATTATTATCGCAATCCATGGAATTTTGAGGATCCGAAAGATGTGGATGCGGAATGTCTGCGTCAGATGGAACTGGTCATGCAGCGGCACCCGGAGATCGCAGCGGTTATCGGTGAACCTATTTCGGCAACCCCGGTGGTTCCCAGCAAAAAGTACTGGCAAGGCGTTAAGAAGCTTTGTGAACAGTATGGTGCGCTGCTGATTTTTGATGAAATTATCGAGGGATTCGGTCGCACCGGAAAAATGTTTGCCGCCGAGCATTACCTGACACCGGATATTCTGGTGCTGGGCAAATCACTGGGGGGCGGGTTGCTGCCCCTGGCCGGGATTGTCACCGGAGACAGGTATAATGTATTACAGCACCGATCCATTGGACATTACACCCATGAAAAAAATGCCCTGTCTGCGGCGGCCGGAATGGCCGAAATAGAATATATCGAAAAGAACGCTCTGTGTGATCATTCTGCAAAACTTGGCGAATATACCATTGAGCGATTGAAAGAGATGCAGGCCGGCCACCCCCTGATCGGCAATGTCATGGGAACCGGTTTACATCTGGGAATCGATCTGATCAGTGACCCAAAGACAAGAAAGCGGGCTGTGGATGAAGCTGAAATTGTACTGTTTAAATGTATGGAAAAAGGCCTGGCTTTCAAGACCATAGAGGGCAATATCATTACCCTGCGGCCCTCTTTGGTGATAACCCGCGAGGAGATGGACAAAGCGCTTGATATTCTTGAACAATCCATTGATGAAGTTGAGAGAGGAGATAAATATTAAGGCGCGGATATAAAAAAAAATAATTTCAGTATTCAGATACGAATCAAAAAGGAGACTTGGGAATGAAAAAAACATTCAGGCTGCACAGCCCCGATGAAGTTGAAGAGGCGATAAAGTGCTGGGGGGAGAAAGTGATATCCATGGACAGGCCGGCCTGCACCGTGACTGTGGATATTGAAGAAGAGGAGTTGAGGAATTACGAGTATTATCACGAAGTAGATAATATTGATATTTAGCAAATAACTTTTTGTTATCCTTAATATAAAAAATAGTAAGTTGACATGCTTTTAGATAACGGAGCATAGTAAGAGTTTCTGTTATTAGAGCAGTCGGGTTATTGCTCAGGCAAAAATCAAAAAGACATGAAGTAATTTATTATACAGCCCATTTTTGTTTTTCAGGGAGGAAACCATCCTTTGATACTTTTTTTTCTACTGGGCGCCGGCGCCTATGTCGGCTGGAATATCGGGGCCAATGATTCGGCCAACTGTATCGGTACGACTGTTGGATGCGGCATCATATCTTTTAAAAAAGCGGTAATTCTGGTGGCTGTTTTCTCCATCGTGGGCGGCATGCTGCAGGGCGAGCATGTCATGAAGACCATCGGCAAAGGGATCGTTAACGCAGAGCTGAACTATACAGCCATCATGGTGGCTTTGATCTGCTCGGGTTTTTTTGTAACGCTGGCAACTTTTTTTCGGATTCCCACTTCAACCTCTCAGGCCATCGTGGGCGGTGTCGTGGGCATTGGCCTGGCCGTGGGGGCCCAGGTGAATTATGCCAAGTTTCTCACCATTGCCGGAAGCTGGATTGTCTGTCCGATCCTCGTGCTGGCCCTTGCCTTTTCACTATCCAAATTATTGAAGATGGCACTGCACACCTACAACGGTAATCCCATGCGGATGCGGAGTATACTTGGCTGGATGGCCATATTGTCTTCCTGTTACCTGGCCTACACCATGGGCGCCAACAATGCCGGTAATGCCGTGGGCCCTATTGCCAACCTGGGCATTGTCCACCCTAAAATTCTTCTGGCCCTGGGGGGTATTTCCATTGCCATTGGGGCCATTACCTATGGGCGAAAGGTAGCCGATACCGTGGGGAAGGGGATCACCCCCCTCGATATACCCGGGGCTCTCGTGGCCCAGGCAGCTTCGGCCGGCGGGCTGCATCTTTTTTCACTCCTCGGAATTCCCGTATCCACCTCTTCCGCCATAGTGGGGGCCGTGGTCGGAGTCGGGCTGGTCAAGGGAGCCGGAGCCATCAGCAAAAAGACCATATTTACAATTTTCATCGGATGGGTGTTGACGCCCTGTCTGGCCGCCGGGGCTTCTTTTTTGCTATACAAATTGATAGAAGCTTTTTGAAGGTCCAGAAATATGGACGACACCATTGTTAAAACTATTTTACCCTGATAGGATTACATTAAAAAATCATAAGCGCTGCTAAAGGAGTTTTACATATGTTTTTTAAAAAAGAAAAAGAGGTTGTTGAGCTGGTAATAAAACATGTTGATACAGTGGAAGAATGTTTGAATACCGCACTACAGACACTTGAAGCCTATATTAATGACAATGTCAAGGAAGCCAAACCGCTGGCCCGCAAGGCGCGGGCCCTTGAGTCGGAGGCCGACCTTATCCGGCACGAAATAAGGGACAAGTTGTATTCCGGCGCGTATCTGCCGCTGTTGCGCGAAGATATCTACAAGCTGGTGGAAAGTATCGACAAAGTCGCCAATGCCGGCGAAGCGGTCTGTGATTTTTTCCTCAACCAAAGGCCGTTTGTTCCTGAAGCATTAAAGGCTCGATTTATTGAGGTAAGCCGGGAATCCCTGGGCATTATCAAACCGCTCAAGCTGTCGGTGCTTTGTTTTTTCAAGGGGGAATGTAAAACAGCGGTGGTGCGTGAGCACACCCTTGCGGTGGGTCTTCAGGAGTCGGTGGTGGATAAAAACGAATGGGACCTGACCAAAGCGATTTTTACTACTGAAGAGCAGGTGCTTGATTTCAGCCATAAAAGGCACCTGAAACTCTGCCTGGAAGATATAGTAGAGGTATCTGACCGGGCCGAAGATGCCGCAGATCAACTGGAACTGGCAAGCCTGAAAGCCATGGGTTGACCACACCTGCGGTTCAATCAATTTAATTCAGACATATAGCGGGCCGGACACACAATTCTTTGTGTACCCGGTCCTTTTTTTTGGTAAGCGGTAACAGGCCCAAAGATTTTTCTCCATGCCCTGAACCCGTGAACGGGTACTTTTTTTGTAATAGTGCAACGGTTTCAGGGCATCGTCCGGATCGGTAATAATAGAGCGTTTTTCAGAAACAGAGGTATCCCGTTGCTGCGTTATGGGAAATTACAATAACCAATTGTTATTAAATACATGATTATTATTAGTTTGACTAATACTCCCAAAGGACTAAAAATTACATCATGATTATCAGATGATTATGTCTGATGCTTTGCGTTTTTGTGTTTGTAATTTGTTATTTGCGGCGTACGCCTTTTCAACAGCGCCGGTTTATCCGGAAGGCTCGAATGAAAAAATATCGTTTTTCTTCGAGCACCAGTGAATTTGCGGATGTGGAATGCTTTTTTTGATATTACCGTTTATTGAATATGAAGGAGGTTTGAAATGGATTTGAATAATTTACCGGACAACCCTTATTTTTTATTGACCCCCGGACCTTTGTCCACCACAAAGAGTGTCAAAGCTGCCATGCTGCGCGACTGGTGTACCTGGGATGATGATTACAAAAGCATCGTCCAGGAGGTCCGCTCCAATCTGGTCAGGCTCGCAGTAAAGGATACTGAAAATTATACTGCGGTGCTTATGCAGGGCAGCGGAACGTTTGCGGTCGAATCCGTGGTCGGCACCATGATGCCTGAAAACGGCAGGCTGCTTGTGATCACCAACGGCGTGTACGGCAACCGGATCGGGCAGATTGCCGAAGTCCTCAATATCGACACCGTCATTCAGGACAGCGGAGAAATCTATTCTGTTGATATGAAAAAACTGGAGGCCGTACTGGAACAGGACAAGGCGATAACCCATGTTGCCGTTGTTCATTGCGAGACAACCACCGGCCGGCTGAATCCGATTGAAAAAATTGCCCCCATTGTTAAGAAATATGGGAAAATTTTTTTTGTGGATGCCATGAGCAGTTTCGGTGGTATTGCCATTGATATGGAAAAGCTGGATATTGATTTTCTGGTCAGCAGTGCCAATAAATGTATCGAAGGGGTTCCCGGATTTGGTTTTATTATTGCCAAAAAATCCGCCATGCAGGAACTAAAGGGGCGGGCACGGTCGCTTTCCCTTGATCTTTACGGCCAGTGGAAAACAATGGATGAAAATAAAGGCAAATGGCGTTTTACATCTCCGACGCATGTTACCCGGGCTTTTCATCAGGCCATGAAAGAGCTCGAAGCAGAGGGGGGAATCGAAAAGAGGGCCGCCCGTTACCGGGAAAACCACAGGGTACTGGTGGACGGCATGCGAAAGATCGGGTTTGAGACCCTTTTGCAGGATGAGGACCAAGCCCCTATTATTACCTCTTTCTACAGTCCGAAAGAGGAAAAATACAACTTTAATGAATTTTATGACAAATTGAAATCAAAAGGTTTTGTCATCTATCCGGGCAAAGTGACCAACGTGGATTCTTTTAGAATTGGCAATATCGGTCATATCTCCCCCGAAGAGATAGCCAGCTTGGTCAAAGCGGTTGAGGAAGTTGTTTTCTGGAAATAATTTTTGTAACCGTTCACGGTTGTCGGTTCACAGTTATTTCCAATAAACGCTGCAACGATTGACTTTGCTCATCGTTGCAGCCATTTTTTTTGCTATTAAGCTGCCTGCGTGCAACGCACAGGCAGGCCCTGATTTTAATTCCCTGTTTTTCAGTTGTGAACCGATAACTGTAAACCGTGAACGGTTACTGATTTTGTTTACTCCTTCATTTCCAGCAGGACCATGCCTGTTTGAGGATGGCTCAATGCCCGGTTTACCTCTAAAAGCTGCAAATATTCATCCGGCAGCATCACCACCGGTTCAAGATTGATTTCCTGTCGGATTTGCAGACTGCGGGTCCGGTTCTGGGGATACGGATTTGTCCGGGTATGCATGCGGATGGTTCCCGACCTGGGCAGATGAAAAATAAATTCTTTGGGGGGGATAACCTCCATCGAATCGACTCCATCCGGCAGCAGCACCTCGATATTCACCGATTGACGACTGGAATACTCCCGATACATGGGGTTTGTGCGCTGGTCCCGGCCGGCCCCATCGATATGATTGATAAGCCCCGGCAGCTTCAGATAAAGATAATTATCCTGCCGCGTTGCATAGCCGCTCATTCGGGCGGAAAATTCTTCGATTCCAGGGTAGGTTTTGTAGTCGACAATATATTTTCCTTCGGGTTTTGCACTTTGGCTCAGGCTGCTGACCTGTTCCTGAAGGTGACGCCGGCGTTTTTCCGGGGGCATTTCGCTGAATCGCTTGTGAAATTCTGCAAACTCATTGCCATAATATAAAATTTTCTTTTTGATAACGGCATCGCCGTTTCCAAAGAGTTGAATGTGATACGAACGGTCACGGCCATCGCGCAGATTCGCTGCCGCTGCCTGTATGGTTTCAAACCGGCCACTGGATGCCACGATGCCCGGCAAGCCGGCTGAAGGCGTCGTGCCCAGCTTTGCATACTGATCGGTGTCATTCAGATAAACAAGCCCCCCGGCACCTTTTACCCGCACCAGGACGGTATCAAACCATTGGGGGGCCGGATATTCCCGCATGGCCTGCTGCAGGTACGCTATCCTTGAAGCTTGTGAGGCCAGAATATATTCGGGGTTGTAGCCGGCAGCATTCAGGAGGGCATATAAAAGTACAGCCCGATCGGCTGAATTTCCATATCCATGGGCCAGGGTCAGGGCCGCCGGTGTGATTTGATCCAGGGGCAGTTCGCTGAGCCCGATAGTAACGGATTTGATGTGCCTGGCCACAAAGTCACGGATGGCTTTGATGCGGCTGTTGTCGCCCATTGAATCTTCGATCAGCTCCCGGGCTTTGGTGATGATTTCAGGCTGGAACAGGGCCGCCTGCTGCAGAGCCCTGTATACTTGTTTACTGTAGATTTCCCAACTGCCGGCGGATACAAAAAGGACCGGATTAAAACTGTACCAGGGAGGCAGGTTTTTTTCCGGTTTGACCGGAGCGATATGCTCCGCCGTAAATTCATACAGGATTGATTCTCCTTCCGTCCTGGTTTTTTTTGCGATCACCCGGCGAAGGGGGCGTTTCCATATTTTGTCCAGCCCCAGTCCCTGGTCTGCCCGGAAAATTTTTATCGGCAGGTTTAAGGGGATTTGCAGTCGTATTGTTTTTTTTACAATAGGATCGGTGTAGCGAAACACGGGGTTGGTCGAAAAGAAGCGGTTATGACTTCTTGAGCCATGTTCCGATGCCGTCATCTCCTGTCTGAAAAAATTTCCGCCGACAGAGAAAAAATTTTGATTTTTTTTTCGGCGTATAATCGTTATTTCAATAAGACTTCCCACCTCTACTCCCGGAAGACTGACAACCATGGTTTTGGCCGCAGGATAGCGGGGGGCACCGCCGACCCAGGAGGCATCCATTATATTGATTTGCTGCTCTGTAACCGTTTTGACTTTTCCCGAAGGTGTCGTAACACAGGCCTTTTCCAGGTGAACTTCCTCCCAGATTGAATTATAATCCATGCGGATATCACTGTATTTTTTTTTACCGGCATAGGTCAGTACCTTGATTGTTACATTCCGGGTTTCCGTCCAGCGGCTTGTATTTTCCACCTTGTATTTTATATCTTCATCCAGGATAACGGCATCGGCCTGAAAGGCGGAATACCATTTTCCCGCCTCCGGGTCCGGACTCATTGGCGGGAGGTGGAACAGAATCATCTTTCGATTGCCGGATTCGATTTTTTTCAGCGTTTCCCTGAGTGAGAGATACTGGTCCGGGGAATACTGCGGCAAATTGAGTTTGAAAGTACTTTCACTGCGGAGGGTATTGCCGTCCAGTCGCAGGTTGCGGGACCAGGTGATACCATGATTTTCAACGACTGGAAATTGCGGCAGGTTTTTTAATTTTCCAACGGACCGGTTTAACTTCAAATCCATAGTTTCCCTGATGCCGCAGGCGTATTCAGTGAAGATCGGATATTTGCGTTTTTCAAGTCCTGTCCGACCCAGCAGGTAGTGCACCATACCCATATTGTTGCCCATTCTCGGCAACGGCAGCATGATTGTATCTTTCCCGGTAACCCTGATATCTCCAGCTTCAAAGGTAAGATTGACTGTCAGCACTTGAGTGGTATCGAGCATGTTTTCGGGCAGGATGTCGTAGCGGGTAAGTGTTGCTCCAGGTGCAACATTTTTGACTATTTTTTCAAAAAATCCACGCTGCTCATCCGGCGATATTCCGGCGAAAAAACCACGGTAGGCATTATCGTTGATACCGTTGAAATGCAGAGTTGATTCGGCTGTAAGGTGCCCGTTGGCGGCAAGGGATCCCCGGGTAGCGATGACCATCATGTTCTGTTCGGCCGGTTCCACGGGGCTTGTCAGTAATGTTTCGCCTGCAGGCGTTGCTACAAGATAGCTCTGGTTATCCAGGTAACTTGGAAACATCCGACTGGTATTTTCATCGGTGGCATCCATCAGCAGGTAGGACCCGTCCGCCTCACGCACGGCGGTAATTGCGTGGTTGAAAAAAGGCTGGGGGACCTCGGGGTCTTTTTTAGGGCCATTCATGATCAGGGTCGGATAAGCTTCCAGTCCGGCAATTCGCAGCATGGCAGACAGCAGGGCCGCTTTGTCACGGCAGACCCCGGCGCGCTGGTCAAAGGTCATGCTCACCGGATGAGGTTCATAGCCCGGAGAGTCCTTTTCCACCGTAAGTCCCAGGTAGCGGACTTTTTGTGAAACCCATGTAAATATCGCCTGAATCCGTTGACCGGGATCCTCTGTGTTCCGGATCAGCTCCGCCACCATTGCCCGCATGGCCGGGGTGATTTTTTCAAGGTTGGGCTCGCAAAGATTCCAGTACCACCGGGAGATCGATTCCCAATCCTGGATTGTGCTGACCAGCAGGCGCTGAACCTGGGTATAAAAAGGCGGCATATTGGGCTCGGGAATCGCCAGGGGAACGTTTTTGGCGATCCATTTATAGATGATGAAATCTCCCCTTTCACGCTTTTTAAATGTTACGGTACCTGGAATTTCGGATTTTAGGGCAATCCGCTGCAAGGGTTTATTTTTTGGTGCAATCACCGTAAAGGCGGACCGTTTGATGGGACTGGTTCCCTCGAAGGTTACATAATCACTCCAGGTGTCGGGGGTGCGTGCTTTGGCGAAGTTATCGCGGATAATATAGTGGAGAGTGTCGTCAAGGTTCAGATCGGGTATATTCAGGCGTAAAATTTTACTGTTGGGATTGTAGATATTGGATTTCATCTGGGAAGGCTCGATCATGATCCGGCTGTTGTTGCCGGTATCCAGGGTTTTGATCGTTCCGTCGCCGGAGATGATCTCCACAAGCTTGAAGGTTGTGTCGTTGTATGGGATTGTAAAGGATGAAGACAGGGTACTGAGACTGCTGCGGCCCTTTTCCGTCAGCATTTTGGTGTAGCATTCAAACCACTCGATGTAGGTGCCGTCCTCATGGTATTTGATCCATTTGTGCATGTCGACATCCACGGTATCGGCATTGGGATATCGGATTTTGGTTACCTGGCCCGCAGCTTTGATGGCCCTTGATCGATCGAGCAGCCCCGGATACAGTGCGTCCGTCCGCGCCATCGAGACGGGCACATGGTACAGCAGGATGAATGTGGCGATGGTCAACAGTAGTCGAACCGTGATGCGGAATTTTTTATTCATTTACGTTTTCCTGTAATAAAAGATCGAAATGACAAACGAATAGCAAGAATCAAATTACAAACAAATCACAACTAACAATTTACTTTTCATCTTATTGAGATTTGGATATTGTTATTTTCGGATAATCCGGCTTGCCCGGGTTTGCTCCTCACAGCTTCAAGCAGGCGGGCTGTATGCATTTGTTTTTACCCACTTGAAACAGTGAAGAGCCGCTTTTTACTTTCAGCCGAATGCTATTTCGTTAATGTTACTACTGCAAAGCCGACCCGGCTACGTCTGATTAAAAAATTGACAGGATCGCCTTTTTTGATTTTGGCCAGATGTATAGTATAGGCCTTCAGAGTATCGACTTTTTTATGGTTTATTTCCTTGATCAGGTCGCCCTGCCGGATTCCAGCCTTATCGGCTTTGCCGGCATTTTCAACCTGGGTGACGAGTATTCCCTGTTCATCCTCGGAAAATCCCAGCCGTTTTGCCATTTCCGGTGTTAATTCAGACAGGGTGATGCCCAGTTTATCTGTGCTCTCATGGCCCTCCCCGGCCGGCGGTGCGGCATCGTCGCGTTTTTTCAGTTTGACGGTAACAATTTTTTCAGTGCCGTTGCGTAAAATCGTGATGGCTGTTTTTTCCCCGATCCCACTGGCGGCAATGGCGCTGGAAAGCTCGCGGGTGGTGGTGACTTTTTGATTGCCTACGGAAACGATGATGTCATGGGGGCGGATTCCCCCCTTGTCGGCCGGATTATCTTCATACACATGGGTGACCAGGACGCCTTTCTGGTTTTTCAGGCCATAGTATTGAGTCAATTCCTGGGTCAGGTCCTGAATGGCCACGCCCAGCCAGCCACGGGTAACCTCTCCATTGTCTTTCAGTTGCTCGATAATTCCCCGGGCCATGTCCACCGGTATGGCAAAGCCGATTCCCTGCCCGCTGGCCACGATGGCGGTATTGATCCCCACTACTTCTCCTTTCATGTTAAGAAGGGGACCGCCGCTGTTGCCCGGGTTGATGGATGCGTCGGTCTGGATAAAATCGTCATAGGGGCCGGATCCGATAATACGGCCTTTGGCGCTTACAATGCCGGCGGTTACGGTCTGTTCCAGTCCAAATGGACTGCCGATGGCCACCACCCATGACCCCACCGCAAGTTTTTTTGAATTGCCCAGTTTCAGAGGCGTCAGGTCTTCGGATGCGCTGATTTTTATCAGGGCCAGGTCGGTATTGGGATCACGTCCCACGACTTCAGCGTCGAATTCTTTTTCATTGGCCAATTTGACTTTGATCTCTTCTGCATCTTTGATCACATGATTATTGGTTACAATATAGCCATGGCGGTCAATTATAAATCCCGATCCCAGGCTGCGCTGTTTGAATTCACGGGCAGGGCCTTTCCCGAAGAAATCCCGGAAAGGATCTTGACCGCGGAATGGCTGGCCGAAAAAGTGCTGAAATACTCGGCCCCCGTCCTTGTCCTTGACGGTTTTTACCGTCCGGATATTAACCACACCGGGCCGGGCTTCCGCAGCAAGTTGAGTAAAATTTCCGGGAATCAGATTGGCACTGTCGCCCCAGGCGGCACTTGCGTTTTGCGGGCCGGCAAAACCCGCCAGGCTCAGCGTGACCATGGCAATTATGATGATTCGGGTAAAATGTTTGATGGATTTCATGGTTTTCCCTCCGTTGTTTTATGATTACATGTAAATCAATTTGAATAAATACACCAACTATTAAATGAGCTGTTGATCTGAAAATACCAGACGATAATACTTAGTATCCAGATTTGTCATTGAAAGGATAGTAACACAGGGAGTTAACCGGAAGATGACGCAAAGATTACCAGATGGTAATCTTTGCGGGAATCGGTGATTTTTTCCAGATGTCTGATCCGGGAAGAATTACGCTGAAAAGGCTTCCGCGGCCGGGTGCGGATTCCACCTTGATATCTCCGCCGTGGGCCTGGGCAATGGCCCTGCACAGGCTCAGCCCCAGTCCGGCTCCGGATCGGGATGTGTCCTGGGATCGGCTGGAGTCGCAGCGAAAAAAGCGGTTGAAAATTTGAGATTGATCCGCCGATGAGATGCCGATTCCGCTGTCTTTGACGGTAATGATGATGCTTTTGCCTTTATCCTGCCCAATGGCAAGATCCACACTGCCGCCGGAGGGCGTGTATTTAAGGGCGTTATCCACAAGATTGCCGATCATTCGCTGCAGCATCCGGATATCCCCGTGATGCATGAGCGTATCCGGTGTACGGCAGCTCATGGTGATGGTTTTGTCCTCGGCAATGGGCCGGAACAGTTCTCCGGCCTGCCGGACCATTTTTGCCAGATTCAGTTTTTCCGGGCTCAGTTTTTCAACGCCGGCTTCGGTCCGGGAGATCACCAGCATGGTGTTGATAATGTCCAGCAACCGGTCGCACTCTTCGATGACCCCGGCCGCCATGGACTGGTAATCCCCGGCATCGGCATCGGTGGTCAATGTGATTTCGGCAATGCCGCGAATCCGGGTCAGCGGGCTTTTCAGGTCATGGGCGATATTGTCGTTCATTTCCCGGATGCCGCTAACCAGGGTTTCGATGCGGTCCAGCATTTTGTTGAAGGTGATGGCCAATTGGTCGATTTCATCGCCGCGGGGTTTCACGGGCACACGTTTGTCCAGGGCACTGCCGGATATGCGTCGTGCCGTCCGGCTGATTTCGGCCACCCCGGCAAGGGCCCGGCGGGCCATGAACAACCCGATCAGGACCGCCACAAGAAAGAGCCCGGCCATGATCAGCATGAAAATTTTTTGGAAGACTTCGATGATGCGGGTTTGATTTTCCATGGAGTGGCCCAGTTGCAGAATGATGCCCGGGCCGATAATGCTGTACAGTATCCGGATCTTGTGTTTGCGCCCCCTGATGCTTAGAGTTTCAAAAACATGCAGACGGCCTTCCAGCAGCATCCGGATCGGAGTATGGCTCACTCGAATATTCTGCCAGTAGGACATGTTGGATGATGAAAAAGTAATTCCATTGGGATACAGCAGACGGAAAAATATTTTTCGTTCGCCGGCTGCCTGGGATTCGAGGAGGGCCACCCGTTTGACCGCTTCAAGGCCTTTGGCGGAAAAAATCGAGGAAAAGGTGCTGACCTGGTTGAGAAGTTCCTGATCCGTCCGGTCGCGCAATACCGAAGTTATCATAAGGTAAAAAACAAGAAATGCCACACATGCTGAAAAAGTGAAGATTCCGGCATACCAGAGGGTCAACCGGAAGGCCAGGGTGTGACGAACTCTAAGCAGGCTTTTTAAGAACATATCCGGCCCCGCGTACGGTGTGAATCATTTTTACACCAAACCCCTTGTCAATTTTGTCCCGCAATCTGGAAATGCGGGCTTCCACCACGTTGGTCATGGGATCGAAATGATAGTCCCAGACATGCTCCATAATCATGGTTTTTGAAACAACCCGGCCGGCACTGCGCATCAGGTATTCCAGCAGGGAGAATTCCAGCGGCTGGAGCTCAATCTGTTTTTCAGCCCTCTTTACTTCCCTGGTAATCAAATTCAGGGAAATGTCCCCGACGGCCAGATGGGTAGGTTCGGAAATATTGCCGGTACGGCGCAACAATGCCTGCACCCTGGCCAGCAGTTCGGAAAAGGCAAAGGGCTTGGGTAGATAGTCGTCACTTCCGGCCTGCAGCCCCCGCACCCGGTCCTCGGTGGATCCTTTGGCGCTCAGGATGATCACCGGCGTGTTTACTCCGCTGCTGCGCATTTTTTCGATCAGGGTCAGGCCGTCCATCTTCGGCAGCATGACATCGATAACGGCGGCGTCATAGGGCTCGGACAGGATCAGGTGCAGGCCGGTTTCACCGTCAACGGCATGATCCACTGCAAATCCTGCGGATTTCAGTCCTTTCCGCACAAATGAGGCGATTTTCAAGTCGTCCTCAACCAGAAGAATACGCATTGTCCCACCCTCTATATTTAATTTTCGGTATGTTCCGAAATAATGGTAAAAAACTATATTTTTAATTTAATCAGTATTATATATCAACGTAAGGGCACGATACAAGTGTTTATTGGCGTAATATGAAATTTTCGCATGCCTTGATTTTGAATGAAAATTTTCGTTTCTGGACGAATATTATGTAAATATTGCTGGCGTAAAAGACACGAAAATAATTGTCAAGCGTTGTGTCTCGAACCATAAACCCTCAGGTTGTATACATTTTTCTTGACAAATGTATACAAAGCATTAATTCTACCTCAATTTATATCTGTTTCAGCGGCAATCAGAACCATGGGTATTGTTTACCCGATTGGGTTTGAATTGATTCTGATGGGCCGTTTTTTTATTAAATTTATGATTTGGACAGGGGATTTATCAACATGTTGACGGATAAAAAAATAAGTTTCATCGGAACTGGAAATATGGGGGAGGCCCTGATCAGCGGTCTGATCTGTTCAGGATCTTCCAAACCGGAAAATATTATTTGCTCGGATGTCCGGGAAGATAATCTTGCCGCTGTCAAGAAAAAATACGGCGTTGCCACTACCACCAGCAACATTGAAGCGGTTATGGCCGGAGAAATAATTGTTTATGCCACCAAACCCCAGATTATCGCCAAAGTACTCAAGGAAACCGCCAACTATCTCGATATGTCCAAACTGATCATTTCCATTGCCGCCGGCGTTCCCATGGCTGCCATTGAAACCAGTCTTAAAAAGGAGTTGCGGCTGATCCGGGTGATGCCGAATATCGCAGCCTTTGTTAAAGAAAGTGCGACTGCCGTGGCCGCCGGTAAAAATGCCAGGGAAGAGGACATAGAGATGGCCATGACCATTTTTAACTCTGTCGGTAAAAGTGTTTTTATCAAGGAAAATGAATTGATGGATGCCGTTACCGGATTAAGCGGCAGCGGACCGGCCTATATTTTCCTGATTGTCGATGCCATGGCGGACGCCGGTGTTAAAATGGGATTATCCCGGCGCGAAGCGCTTTTGCTTTCAAGCCAGACGGTTCTGGGGGCGGCCAAACTACTCCTTGAAACCGGAGAACACCCGGGTCAGCTCAAAGATCGCGTGACATCTCCGGGCGGAACCGCCATTGCCGGTATTCATACGCTGGAAAAGGGCGGCATCCGGACCACCATGATCAATGCCGTGGAGGCGGCCACCAAACGATCCATGGAACTGGGTGAAATCATGACTCGGAATTGTTCAAAAAAATAGGGGCCTCACGGATTTGGACACCGGCGTTTTATAACTGTTTTGCCGCGGCATCTCTGTTTTCTTTAAGAAACCGCTGCAGTGCGCTGACGCCGATTAAAGGAATCCTGGAAGCGGGGAATTTTATTTGGGGGATTGTTTCCAATTTTTTGATTTTTACACAAGACGACTCGCCCTGCATTTTATTGCAAATAATTCTGTAAACCTTAATATCAAGTTCATCCAGTCTGTCTAAAATTCGCATTGATTCAGCATGGGACAATTTGTCCGGGTTCAGCACCAGATGAATCCGGGTTACGTCCATGGTTTCAAAACCGCTTTTAAGATCCTGATAATCCCGCTGCTGCTCATTGATTTTATTCAGCAGTTTGTCACGTTCGTATTCTTTTTTAATCAGTTTGATTTTGGTGATCAGATCTCTTTTTTTGATAATCTCACGGCGCAGGGCCAGCAGGTGGTCCAGCCAGATCAAAGAAAGGGACGGCAGACTGAAAAATTTCAGAGACAATGCCGTGGGAGGCATATCAAAAACAAGAAAGTCAAAATCGGCATAAGCTTTACAGATATGCTTATAGGCCAGAAGGACGGCATACTCCTCCAGCCCCGGTGAATGCTTGATGACTTTGAAATGACTTTCCAGATTGAATGCGGTCAGGTAGGCATACGCTCTGTTGATCTGCTGCTGAACATCCTTGAGATAAGTTTTGATCCAGCGTTCCTGCTCGACCTCGATGACAAAAAGATTTGAACCGACCTTGCGCGCCTTGTCTGAAAATCGTCTTTCAAAGATATCGGACTGGTTATGGGCCGGGTCTAAAGAAACCAGGACAACGCGGTATCCTTTTTCTGCAAGAAAGATGGAATGCAGGGCCGCTGACGTTGACTTTCCAACCCCCCCCTTACCCATAAAAAAAATATTTTTTGCTCTGTTCATGGCTAATCAATACTCAGTGTCGAAAAAAGCTGGGCTATGGGTTCATTGGCCGTATCCACTTTTTCCATCATTAATATCAACTCTTTTTCCATCATCGGCATCAGTTCGAGTGAAATTTGCATGGGAGGTGAAGGCAGGCCGATAAAAACTCCCAGCACCAGGATTCCCAGTATGTGATCCAGTTCTTCGAGTTCAACTTCCAGTGTCTCAACCGCCTTTCCCCGGGCTACTTCATCGGAGATCTTCCAGAACGCGATCATTTTTTTTTTGATGGATTTAAACGTAAACGGCAAATTAATATCCTTTATTTTGCCCGGAATATTTTTTTTTCAAAATCGATTCGTTTGTTTGAGGGGAAATAATAATAAGCACCATACAGAGCCGCGATAAAGGAACCGCTGAAGTAAAAGCCGGGCAATTCCAGAAAATAGGCAATCAAGCTCAAATAGGGCGCTACCAGAGCTATGGATATAAGCTTACGTTCGAATCCGGCCAGTTCCGCAGCATCAATGCTCTTTCTGTCCCGGATTCCGTGGGCAAAAAGCGCTCGCATAAAAATGGGCAGGGCAATGGCGAAAAAAAATGATAAAATAAAAATAAAGACCCCGATTACCTGTGGTGATCGCACTTGTTCCCATGATAGCAGGTTAAGTGTTTTAATCGCATACAGGATAAGAAATCCGGCTGCTGCCGGTATCAGAAAGGCAAAATATGTTTTTCGTAATCCACTTACCATGGGGTAATAAATATCTGGCATAAAATCGCCCGGCTGATTCTTTGGATTCAGCCGGGCGAATAAGGTTTTTAATCCACAGATTTCGCACATTACAAAGAGTACGCGCTGTTGCGAAATTTGTTGGGTTCAATTCCCCGCAGCTTGTTGGCTGCGGGGTAGTTCATTCGATGCGGATCAGGTAGTTTCAGGCGTGGCACCATCAGCGCCTGTTTCAGATGGTGAAAACAGTTTGATGACACCTTCGATGACGATCCAAACCGCCAGAACCAGGATAATGCCGTTGATCACCTGTAAGAGCAGGTTGTTCTGAGTGCCGAATTTGGTCTGGTTCATCACAACCGCCCATATGGTCATAACGGCCATAAAGCCTGCCGGAATGCCGGCAACCAGCCATTTCAGGCCGCCTTTGGTCTTTAGATACAGGGCTATAATCAGCAGGGCCAGTCCCGCCAGGGTTTGATTCACCGCGCCGAACAGGGGCCACAGCTTGAGGGCCCCCTTGCCGCCGGCGCCGGTGGCAAAGGCCAGTATCAGGGCTGTAATGACGGCAATACTGGTGGCGATATAGCGGCCGGTTAAAAAATTCATTTTTAAATCTCCAAAAAGTTCAGCGACCACATATCGCTGAATCCGGGTGGCGGTGTCCAGGGTGGTCCCGGCAAAGGATGCCACAAAAACACCCATAATCGCCAGGGCGATATTTTTGGGGAGTCCAATGCTTACGATCATGTTGGCCGAACCATCCACAAAAGCACTTATTTTGGAGCCCAGGCCGGCAGCCGCGGCCCAGGAGGAATAGTGGGTCGTCCAGGCGGCAACTCCGGTCAGGACTTCACCGGCCTTGGTGGTGTAGCCCATGCCGATCCCGGCGGATACGGCAATGATAACCAGTGTGGCCAGGGTACCTTCCATCAGCATGGAACCGTATCCCACGAAAAGAGCATCGGTTTCAAGACGAACCTGTTTGGACGATGTCCCCGATGAAACCAGGGAATGAAAGCCGGAGATGGCTCCGCAGGCAATGGTAATAAACAGGAAGGGCCACATGGGCGGTGCCTTGGCCGGATTGACCTGCAGGGCAGGTGCCACGATTTCAAGATGGCCGCCGAAGGCCGAGACCAGCACTCCGAGAATCAGCAGGGCCATAGCCACAACCAACTGGTGGGAGTTGATAAAATCACGGGGCTGCAGCAATGTGGTGACCGGCAGTGTGGAAGCAATAAACGCATATATCAGCAAAATAATGGTCCATACGCCTGTGGGGGGAATCCCTGCAATCGCCGGTATTTTTATCGGCAGATAAGCACCGATAAAGACGGTAATATACATCACGACAATGGCAAGTATCGACCAGGTCATGATGTTGGCCCCCTTTTTGTAAATCATGTAGCCCAATGCTATCGCGATGGGGACTTCCAGCCAGACAGGCAGCACTGTGGCCGGATACATGGCGAAAATCACGGCAATTACCAACCCGAATATGGCGATGACGATCCACAACTCCAGAAAAACAATTAAAAAGAAGAAAAATTTGGTGCGGTTGTTGATGTATTTTGCGGTGTATTCGGAAATCGATTTGCCCTGGTTGCGCATGGAAATAATCAAAGCGCCGAAATCATGCACCGCGCCCATGATGACGCTGCCGATAAAAACCCACAAGAGTGCCGGCACCCACCCCCAGATAATGGCGATGGCCGGGCCGACGATGGGGCCTGTGCCGGCGATGGAAGTAAAATGGTGCCCGAAAATTACCTCTTTTTTGGTCGGTACATAGTCGATGCCGTCTTCAAGTTTCACGGCAGGGGTGACTGCGGTACTCGACAGTTTGAAAATTTTATTGCCGATAAACTGCCCGTACCACTTGTACATGATGATGTAGCCCGCAAAAGCAAGAATCATAATCAATAGAGCGCTCATACAATGTCCTCCTTGTTTGGGTTGGAATTTACTTCTTAAAAGATAGATCTGATTACGTGTCTCTTAGGAAGTTATAGATAAGTGTATTATTTATATAAAAATAGCTGTCGGCATGTCAACAGTAGATTCACAATCGGGGGGAATTTTTCTTGACAGCCTTTGGGCTTCATGGAGCCTCGGCAGACTGCTCGGCGGATGACAGGGGTTGTGTCGGATTGGTGCCGGCGATAGCCTGTTGAGAAATAATCGCGGATAAATTGTGGTTAAAGAGAGTGATAATGGAAGTCGGCCAAATTTAATCAGAGGAATGAATTGGAGCAAGGTATTAGAAAATACCTGATATAATACCCATGTTTTATTGATAACAGTAGTACTTGTTTTTATGATAATTAAATAAACAAAAGTTTAGAGATAATTTTCAGACACCGCATATTAATCACCAGTTGGAATATGACGCTTGCAGTGAAAAACCCGGCAGGAAAAAGGAACGCCTCAAGAAGGCAAGTGCGGAGGTAAAAAAATGTTGGAGAAATATGGCATGTATTATATTGACCCGCCACCGGAAGGCACACGTGTGGATGAAAACGGGCAATACCGGTTTCCAACCATTGAAATCCATGACAAAAACAACCTACCCTTGTCCATCCGGAAAGCCCGGGTATCAGATGTAAAAGGGATTATGAAACTTGTCAACGGATTTGCCACCTCCAAACTCATGCTGTCCCGCGGTCCCCAGTATATATATGAAAACATCAGGGATTTTATCGTAATTTTTCTTGATGCCGACGGCGATGCACGGAAAAGATCCGATGAAAACGTAGACGGCGAATTGATCATTGCCTGTGGGGGGCTTCACGTGCTCTGGGGCGATATGGCGGAAATACGATCCACGGCGGTTCATCCCGACTTTCAATGCCGGGGGCTGGGTAGCCGCCTGGTGAAGTATATGAAGGAGGACGCCCGGCGTCTGGGGATCGCCAAGTTGTTTACCTTCACTCTGGCGGAAGGGTTTTTCAGGTCCCTTGGCTTTGAAGTCAGAAATCGCGACCAGCTTCCCCATGTCGTATGGGCTGAGTGCAGCCGATGCCCGAAATATTTTAAGTGTGACGAAATTGGAATGATGCTGGATTTGTGATAAGACGCACTTCCAGTTTCGGTATCCTGAATCGGGAAAAATCATGCCTTGTAAAAAAAAGTGTAAACCGATAAATGAAGGACGCTGAAATAATAATTTGTTTTTTTATGACGATTTTACTATATTTCAATTAAGAAAAGGAGCAGCAACATGACTGAAAATAAAACCATCGTTAATTCCTGGAATGATTTTGATCCCCTGAAGCATTTGATCGTCGGTAAGGCGGACGGGACCTGTATCCCTCCTTCAGAAGCTCCCAGCGAATGCAAGATTCCTGAAGACAGCGATATGAAGGGGATGTGGGGTCCGAGAACACAGGAGACTGTGGATAAGGCAAATGCTCAGTTGGACAATTTTACTAAAATTATTGAAAGCCGCGGCATCAAGGTTGACAGACCCGATCCGCTTAATTTCAATCAGGAAGTCGGAACCCCGGACTGGAAAAACGGCTCCATGTTCGGCTGTATGCCTCCCCGGGATGTGCTGCTGACCGTTGGAAAAGAAATCTGCGAAGCTACCATGTCTTATCGTTCACGCTGGTTTGAGTACCTGTGCTACCGCCCGCTGCTCCGGAGATTTTTCGAAGAAGATCCCAATTTTAAATGGGAAACCGCTCCGAAACCGCGCCTGACCGACAAATCCTACAAACAGGGCTACTTGTCGGAAGGCATCGACATGGAAGAACGGCTGGAGATGGTTCGGAAACTCGACTTTGTTACCACAGACTATGAACCGCTGTTTGACGCAGCCGATGTCCTGAGAATAGGCAAGGATCTTTTTGTACAGCATGGTTTTACTACCAACCTCAAAGCCATGGACTGGATGGGTCGTCATTTCCCCAATCACAGGATTCACGCGCTGAACTTTCCCGGCGATGCATTTCCGATCCATATTGATGCGACCTTTGTTTCGCTTCGCCCGGGTCTGATCATCAACAACCCGGCTCGTCGCCTGCCAAAGCCGTTGAAAAAGATTTTCGAGATCAATGACTGGCAGATCATCGATGCGGCACGCCCGGTTCACCTGACACCGCCTCCACTGTGTTATTCCAGTGTATGGCTGGCCATGAACTGCCTGGTGATCGACCACAAGACCGTTTGCGTTGAAGCCAGCGAAACAGGCGTGATGGAACAACTCGACGGCCTCGGATTCGAGGTAATTCCGGTACCGTTCCGCGATGCGTATCCGTTCGGCGGCGGCCTGCACTGTGCTACCGCGGACGTTTACCGCGAAGGGACCTGCGATGATTACTTCCCGAAGCAACTTGAGTGGGACGGCGTATATCCCAAAGGTTACCTGGAAAGTCTGTAATTAAAGCCGGTAAATGAAGGATATCAAAAATTCTATGTAAAGAAAGGATACTATCATGGCATTCAATTTGAGAGATCGACATTTTTTAAAACTGCTGGATTTTACGCCGCAGGAAATCAAATTTCTTCTGGATCTGTCCCTGGATTTGAAAAAAGCAAAATACGCAGGTATCGAGCAGCCGAGACTGACAGGGAAAAATATCGCCTTGATATTTGAAAAAGCATCCACCCGAACCCGTTGCGCGTTTGAAATAGCGGCCTATGATCAAGGGGCGCACGTGACCTATCTCGGGCCGACAGGTTCCCAGATCGGCAAAAAAGAATCCATGAAAGATACGGCCCGCGTGCTGGGTCATATGTATGACGCTATTGAATACCGCGGTTTCGGCCAGAATATTGTTGAAGAACTGGCCAGATATGCGGGTGTTCCGGTATGGAACGGCCTGACCAACGAATATCATCCGACCCAGGTTCTGGCGGATTTCCTGACCATGATGGAATACAGCGACAAGCCGTTGAGCCAGGTAAAATTTGCATATTTGGGCGATGCCCGGAACAACATGGGCAACTCCCTGCTGATCGGCGCTGCTAAAATGGGTATGGATTTCCGTTCGGTGGCTCCGAAAGCGGTTCAACCTGCCGATGAACTGGTGAAACAGGCCAGGGAAATCGTCAAACAAACCGGTGCGAGCATTACCGTGACCGATGATCTGGAAGCAGGCGTAAAAGACTGTGATTTCCTATACTCCGACGTATGGGTATCCATGGGCGAGCCGGATGAGGTCTGGAAAGAGCGAATCGACCTGCTCAAACCCTATCAGGTAAATCAGCGTGCAATGGATCTGACCGGAAATACCAATGTAAAATATATGCATTGCCTGCCGGCATTTCACAACCGCGATACCGCCATAGGGGATGAAATTTTTCAAAAATTCGGAATGGACGGCATGGAAGTGACCGAAGAAGTATTTGAGTCCCCGGCATCCATCGTTTTTACCGAGGCGGAAAACAGAATTCACACCATTAAAGCGGTTATGGTGGCGACCCTCGGAAGCTGATAACGTTATTATTTTAGCTGATACAGGTTTTGTGGATCGATTTATAATTATTTTTGTTTGCAGTGAGTTGAACTCGTGCAATATCTATCGTTATTGAGAAGATTCAATTGAATCAAGCCGCAACACCGGCCAAAGTGTTGCGGCTTTTTTATTGAATTTGTGATATCATCCGTAACCACCGAAAAATGGCTTTTTAACGATACAAGACCGGCAGACCCGTTCAAAAACGGAGATTTTGGGAGATGAAAGATACCTACAAAGGGGTTATTTTCGATATTGACGGCGTACTCGAATATCAGGGAACCGTATTCCCGCAAGCACCGGAGTTATTGGATTTTTTAAGAAACAAAGGGATTGAGATCCGAATTTTGACCAACAGCACTCTGAAAAGCCGAAAATCATGCAGTGAAAAGCTCAACGCCATGGGCTTTACGGTCCACGAACATGAAGTCATTACGGCATCATTTGCCACTGCCCGGTATTTGAAAACGTTGAATCCCAAATCGTGCTGGGTCCTGTTGAAGCGGGAAGGCCTTGAAGAATTTATCGATTTTGTTCAAGATACGGAAAATCCGGAATATATCGTTCTGGGCGATTATCGGGAGGACTTTTGTTTTGAAATAATGAACAAGGCAGCCGAACTGCTGGTCGGGGGCGCTAAACTTATCGTCATGATTACTGAAAAACTGGACGCCGGTATGGGCGGCGTTGAGATCACGGTAGGTGCTTACGGCCAAATGCTTGAAGATGCTACGGGCGTCGCCGCAACCTATATCGGCAAACCTAATCGGTATGTATTCGATATGATTTTGAATACCATGAGCGTTGCAGGCAACCGGGTTTTGATGGTAGGTGACAAGCTGGCGACCGATATCGTCGGAGCACGAAATGCCGGTTTGACGTCGGTGCTGGTCAAAACCGGTGAATTCAGGGAATCGGATCTGGATAATGAGATCAAGCCTGATTTTATTTTTGACCATGTGGGACAGCTGCGCCGGCTGTTTGAATAATTGTCCTTTAAAAAACCAACCCCTTGCACTGTTTCCAATATACGCTTTATTTTTTTGTATTCTGCACAAGCTTTTCTTCAGGGAAACTTGTTTAACCACGTTTTTAATCATTTTTCTCGGAAAAAATAGTAAGTTATCAAGGGAGCAGTGACGGTAACAACAATCATGAGTGTGGCCAGCACATTGATTTCCGGGCTCAGTTCCGTCCTGATCATGGAGAAGATGCGAATGGGGATGGTTGTGGTGGAAGGAGTCGCCAGAAACTGAGTGGCGGGGTATTCGTCAAAAGAAAGGGTAAAAGCAAGAAGCGCTCCACCGATAATGCCCGGGGAGATCAAAGGCAAGGTTACGGATTTAAAGGCCTGGAACCGATTGGCGCCCAGATTCATGGCAGCTTCTTCAAGAGAACGGTCAAAGCCGGCCAGTCTCGCCGCTACGACAACCACCACAAATGGAAGAGCAATCAGACTGTGAGACACCACTACGCTTAGATAGCCCCTGGGAAAGTGAACAAAATCAAAGAAAGACAACAATGCCACTCCCATGACAATAGGTGAAATGAGCATAGGCGCGAATATCATGGTATTTAGCACCTCTTTTCCTTTGAATTCAGTCCGGACTATGGCAAACGCGGCCAGAGTCCCGATGACGGCAGCAAGCAGGGCCGCGCTGAAACCAATGGTCAAACTGATGCGTAATGAGTTCAAAAGCTCGTAATTGGTTAAGAAAGAAGCATACCATTTCAAACTGAAACCCGGCAATGGAAAAGAAACAATTTCCCTGGGATGGAAAGACATGAGAATAACGATGGCAATGGGGGCGAAAATAAACAAATAGACAAGTATTGTGGTCCATTTTAACAGTCTGGTTCCGTTAAAAATTTTTTTCATTTTACACCATCCCATTTAAATTAAATATTAGTATCTAAATTCTAAAATTCGTGTTTTTTATGTTTAAAAATAAATCCCAATAATCAAAAAACAAATGACAAATAAATCACAATGATTAAAATTCCAAATTTCAAAACAGGGAGAAATCAACATAACTTCAGGCTTTGTGTGAGTCAATAATTTGCGTTGGCCCTTATTTGAGATTTAGATATTGGAATTTGTTTGTTTTTTGGTGCTTGAAATTTGTAATTTTCGGTTTATCCGGCTTAGCGTTTTTTATTAAAGCCAAAAAGTAGTTTGCACTTTGTTGATTTTTCATATTGGCGGTAAAATTAACAATTTTTACATATTCATTATCCGGCGCAGCCCGATCAATCGGTTATAAACCAAAATGAACAGGAGCATGATGACCAGATAAATAACTGCCGCCGCCGCCCCAAAGGGCCAGTCGAACAGGGTGAGAAAACGCTGGGTAATTATCTGGGTGATCATGATATCACTGGGTCCCCCCAAAAGGGCGGGAGTGATGTAGGAGCCAACGGTCAGGATGAAGACCAGCAGACAGCCCGCAGCAATACCCGGCATGGCCAGCGGTAAAGTAACTCTCCAGAAGGCCTGGAAATTATTGGCCCCAAGATTTTTAGCCGCGTTGACCAGGTTGAAATCAAGCTTGTCCAGAGTGGAAAAAATAGGAAAGACCATAAAGGGAAGCACAAAATGGATAATCCCCATAACCACTGCGAATTCAGTATACAAAAGCTGGATCGGGGCATCAATAATCCCGAATTTCATGAGATAAACATTGATTACCCCCTTGTTGCCCAGAACCAGAACCCAGGAATAGGTCCGGATCAGGTAACTGGTCCAAAAAGGAACGATCAGCAGCAGAATCAGAAATATTCTGTGTTTTATTTTGGTTGTGGCCATGTAGTACGCCGGAATAAAACCGACCAGGAGGGTGACTATTGTGACTTCCGCACCGATTCGTAACGATTTGATCAGGACTTTGCGGTAAACCGGAGAGGCAAAGAAGTGGGTGTAATTATCCACGGTAAAAATGGCCTCTATGGTTCCCCCCGTGCCCCTGGTGCAGAAACTGTAAACCAGAATTACCACCAGTGGAGTTATGAGGAAAAAGAGCAGCCAGCATAGCACCGGGGTTAATTGAATTCCCTTTAAAAATTTGGGGTTGCTGGAGAGCCTTTCCATAAAGCCGCTCTGGTCCTGTAAAATGAGTTGACCCGCAGTTTCCTCGACAACTATAGAATCCTGTTTTGGCATGACAATACTTCCTTACGTTATCTCAATTTACAATTTGGCAAAATTTATATTTTACGGTTCAATCAGCACACGTGTCATTCAGTCAGGAGGCGGCAACTTGCATAGCTGATTTCCAGAAAAACATTGTCGTTTGGCTGCAAAGGCTTGCCATAGTCGCTGGTCTGCTCAATGGCCATCATCAACTCGTTGTTCTCCAGCCGGATATAATAATGGACATTGCCGCCCAGATAGGCCAGATTTTCAATGACTCCTTTGATAACGTTCATCCTGTCCTGTCCATGTTCACGTCTTGCTTTGCCCAGAACTCTGATTCTCTCGGCCCGGATCAGTAATTCTCTTTGATCACCGGCTTTAAACTGATCGCCGAATGCGGCGTTGAGCGTTAAATCACCTTTGAGAGAAACTGTGACCGTATCGTCCTGAACTGCTTGCACCCTGGATTGGAACAGATTGGACTGGCCTATAAAACTGGCTTCAAAAGTTGATTGCGGGGTTTCATAAATTTCATGCGGAGTGCCGATCTGGGTTACCCGACCTTGATCCATGACCGCGATGCGGTCGGACAGCGTCAGTGCCTCCTCCTGATCGTGGGTGACAAACACTGTAGTAATTCCGAGTTCCTTCTGGATCTGCCGCAGTTCTATGCGCAAGCCTTCCCTGAGTTTGGCGTCCAGATTGGACAGGGGTTCGTCCATGAGCAGCACCTTGGGCTTTATAATCAGGGCTCTGGCCAGAGCAACCCGCTGCTGCTGCCCCCCGCTCAGTTCCGCCGGTTTGCGCTCGCCCAGCCCCGGGAGTTCAACCAGCTCCAGCATCTCATCCACAAGCCCCTTGACATCCGGCTTGGCCACCTTGCGGTAACGAAGGCCAAAGGAAATATTGTCAAACACAGTCAGGTGGGGAAACAGTGCGTAATTTTGAAAGACCATGCCGATATTTCTCTTATACGGAGGAAGTTCGGTAACTTTCCGGCCTTGAATAAAGATATCTCCTTCAGTGGGTTCTATGAACCCGGCAATCATGCGCAGGGTGGTGGTTTTCCCGCACCCGCTCGGGCCAAGAAAAGATAAAAATTCTCCTTTTCTCATGGCTATATTAAAATCTTGGACAGCGGTGAATGAGCCGAATTTCTTGGTTATCCCTTTTAGTTCCAGATCCCTGTCTTTTATATTCACGGGTAGTTACCTCTTTGTTGTGGTTCCTGGTACGTGCTGCCTGAAAGATAAAAAAGAAAACCGGAGGAGCTGTCGCATTTAAGAATATCCAAAATTTTCAGCCCCCTCCGGATCTCCTGATCAACAAGGGGAGGATTACCCGCCCATCTTGATTTCATTAAACTTGTTGGTCCATTCTATGTTGTGTTTTTCCTTGTAGCCGTAATCAACAAATTTGTATTTGGCCAGTGTGCCCGAGGGATCATAATCCGGCAGGCTCTTGATTAAGTCGCTTGCTTTGTATTTGGCCGGATTCTGCCCGTTGGGATAATTGGTCAGCTCGGACATCGCTATCCCGGCCTGTTGCGTGAGCATGTAGTTCATGAGTACTTCCGCGGTGTACTGTTTTTTGGAACCCTTGGGCACGCACCAGCATTCCACCCAGGTGGAGGCCCCTTCCTTGGGAATACAGTATTCCACGGGAACACCCTGTTTCTGAAGGTTCAGGGTCCTGCCGCTCCAGAACTCTCCGGCCGCGATTTCACCGTTGGTGAATAACTGCTGCATTTCCACCCCTGAGCCCCAGTATTTGAGCACCAGTTTACGCTGCTCCCGAACCGCATCCCACAACCTGTCCCAGTCCGTTACATTATTGGGGTCCATGCCAAGGTACAGGGCAGTGGTGAAGACGCGGTACCAGGCCATTTCATTCATGCAAATCTTTTTGGCATATTTTTTGTCCCAGCACACTTCCCAGGAATCAGGCTTTGACTTTACCATGTCTGTTCTGTATGTCATGGCCGTAGTCCCAAAGACGCTGCAAACAGAGTGAATTTTCCCTTCTTTCACCCCGGGATCATAAATCGGTTTTTGCAATGGTTTCATAATCCGTTCGAAATTGGGGATATTTTCAAGCCTGAGGGGTTCAAACAACCCTTGAAGCACTCCGGGATAGAAACCACTTTCATTTATGGTAATAAGATCATAGGAGTCTCCACCGGAAACGCGTATCTTGGCCAGAACTTCTTCCTCTCCTCCATAGCTGCCCTGAATGATTTTTACACCGTATTCCTTTTCAAAAGGTTCAATAACGGCTTTGGTCAGATTTTTTTGCCAGCTCCCCCCGTAAGAACCGAAACGGATGCTGTCCGCCAGCTTTGACTTGTCTACCTGTTTGCCCAGGACAATGGCTGGAAAACCCGTCCCCAGCAAAGAGACAGCACCGGCAGCGCCCATTCCCTTTAAAAACGTTCGTCGTGTGCAGTCATTGTTTTTTTTCATTTGGTAGTCCTCCTTAGAAATTTGTGTAAAAAAAGTTCCTCAACTTTTGGTGGATTGGCGGTCGTCCATAGGTTCAGGACTCACGAGTTAACGGTTCAGATTTTCGGTAAACCCATGAACGGTTCCGTGGGTTGTTACATACATATCTATATCACCTCCCCATGAGAATATAATTTATGTAAAAAATGAAAACTATAATCGAAGGCAGGTCGTCAAACGGTTTTTTGTGTTTAATCATATAGTATATGATTCGGACCAACCTCAGACCCGGAGGTTTTCCACGTGCGGAAATTTGAACAGACACATAATGCGAATCAGGATAATTCGGTAGGGCTTTCCTGATTTTAGTGGATCAACGTGTCTGAATAATCAGCGAATAAATTTCGCACAGGCACTGGATCTTTTTTATGATGGTTGTCGGATTGATTCAGGTTTAAGATCAACTCCGGGAAGACACCCATTCATTTCTTTACTCGTTTAATATTACGAACTATGACAGAAAACCCGCAAAAATCAAGCCTCTCAATCGTGAAACTATTATGTGGAATTTGGCAGGTAAAACCACATGGTTTTAGAGTAAACTATCTACTGAAGCGATTGGAGGTATGTTTTTAAATTTATTTTTTTCTTAATAATTCCTATTTTTTTACGGATATTATGTCGATGAAACTCCACAGAGCTTGCGGAAAGATACAAAATTTCGGCAATTTCCTTGTTGCCTTTGTCCTCCTTGATCAGGTTTGCCACCTGTATTTCTCTAGGGGTAAAATTCATATACCGGGCCGACAGCTTCCGGGAAAAGGGCGATACAATACTGTTAAGATTGGACCGCAGGATATCGACATAAGATCTCCGCATCTCGGCGGAACTCGTTTTTTCCAGTTGGTCAAGATACGGAACCACCAGATCCTTGATATTGAACAATATTTTTTCTTCCATATCGGACTTGTCCGCATTCCGCTGATCGAGAAGCACCCGGAGGGCGGTGTTGACATCTTCCAGGTTCCGGGATTTGATTTCAAGTTCTTTTTCCCGTTTGTGCAGGGCGTGTTCGGCCTTTACCCGAGCGGTAATATCCGCATAAGTGACCAGGTGTTGAGCTTCGGATAGATGGACAAAACGAATGGATATATATTTTTCCTGTCCGTCCCGGCATCGGACTCTGGATTCGGAGGGTTCCACGTCCTCATCCGCCTCCGATCGCTCGACGGCGTTTTCCCAGGCTTCATAGGCCTTGCGACGGTAGGCTTTGTCCGGATAGGCCTTTTCAAACCAGACATCCATTCTCGGGACGTCCTCAAGCTCATACCCGAATATTTCTTTAAATCTCGGGTTTACATAATGCACCGTTCCGTTGCTGTTCATGATGGTCAGCCCGAACGGGATGTTTTCAACCAGAGATCGGAACATCCGTTCATTTTTCCGTATTTCCAGTTCGGCGCACTTCAGGCGGTCGATGTCCACGTGAGTGCCGGTCAACTGAAGAGGCCGGCCGTCTTCATCTCTTTTTGTGACCCGCCCGTGCCCCAGAATCCATTTCCATTTCCCGGACTTGGTTCGGGCGCGATATTCGGCCTCGTAAAACTGCGTTTTCCCTTCCAGGTGATCCTGCAGACCCTGCCGGACATTGGGCCGGTCTTCTGGATGTGTCATTTCATCCCATTTCTCCGAAGTGGATCCCAACTCTTCCAGGCAATAGCCCAGCATTTGAGCTGAATATTCGGTAAATTTCATTTCACCGCCCACTATGTCAATGACCCAGAGGCCCTCATTGGCGCCTTCCAGGGCAAGCTTCAGACGGTTTTCGCTTTCCTCGAGGTGCCGGGTTCGGGCCTTAATTCGCTGATCCAGCTCTTTGTTCAGCAGATTCAGGGCCTCGTTTACCCGTTTGAGCTCGCTCTGCGTCTGTTTTTTCCGGGCAACATCCCCAATTCGATGGATATTATCCTCTTTTAACCGGTTTTGAAGTCGGACAATTTTTTGTTCCAGTTCCGTGTAGGTTGGTTTTTTATTCATATTAAAACTTCGGCTTGTGCCCCTATCCGGCTCTCATAATTATGAAGCATCAATATCGAGTATAATAATTGTGCAATCGGTCCACCCAGCCTATAATTACTTTGCGTCTGAGATTCTGAGCGATGTCCTGGTCTCTTTTAGATAGGACCTCTATTGTATCTTCAATTTCTTCAGCTTCCATATTCACTTCCGACATGATATCCATCTCATCGAAAGTCAGATGCCAGGCACGTAGCGTCTGGTCGTAAAGCAATTCTGAAAGTTCCTGCAAAGTCCTACAGTTTGCAGCCTGAAACAAGACTGCCCGGAATTTAGTATCCATCAAAACCAATTCTTCTCGGGTCCGTTCCCCTTTTATTCGTTTGCAGAAAATAAGAAGATTTTTCATTTCCAAGAGTTGTTTATCGGTGATATTCCGAGCAGCGAGCCGGCCCAGCTCGCCTTCAATAAGAATTCGACTTCGATATATATCTTTTAACTCTTTAAAATCGATTTTAGTTACTCGAATGCCCATTCTGGGAAAAATTTTTACGAGTTTTTCCCATTCCAATCTCAATAACACCTCTCGAATCGGGGTTTGGCTGACACCCAGTTCATCAGCCAGTTCTTTCAGGTTGAGATTTTGTCCGGGCTCGTAAGAAAGGTTCAAGATTCGTTGTTTGATTTTTGTATAAATTCTTTTATTCATGAAATTACATTCATACTGCACTGTTATAACAAACTACAACAATTAAACTCCCAGTCGGTGGCCTTTGATATATTTCGTAATATATCAAAGGTCGGGATTCGTCAAGTATATTTTGCCGTCAACTGCAATCGTCGATATTTTTATCAGCATCTTCACAATCGAAGTGAAAGTTTTCCTTGACAGTCCACGTGTTCAAATGGTGTTAACAGTTTAAGACGTTGATGATTTGACAATACAGATTTCATGATCAAAAAGGGAGGCGGAATCAATGGATCAAAAAGAATATATCCAAATGGAAGATGAACTCGGTGCCCATAATTACAAACCCATAGATGTGGTTTTGGCCCGCGGCAAAGGCGTATGGGTATGGGATGTGGACGGAAATAAATACCTGGATTGCCTGGCGTGCTATTCGGCAATGAACCAGGGGCACTGCCATCCGAAAATTTTGAGGGCCATGATCGAACAGGCCCAAAAGCTGACGCTGACTTCCAGGGCTTTTCGGAATGACCAGCTTGCTCTTTTTTATCGTGAACTTTGCGAATTAACCAACTCTCATAAAGTACTGCCCATGAACAGCGGTGCCGAAGCGGTGGAGACCGTTATCAAAGCCGTTCGCAAATGGGGCTATCAGGTTAAGGGGGTTGCCGAGAATAAAGCTGAGATCATTGTGTGTGAAAACAATTTTCACGGCCGCACGATTTCCATTATCAGTTTCAGCTCGGATAAGAACGCGCGCGACAATTTCGGCCCATTCACGCCGGGGTTTAAGACGATCCCGTTTGGCGATGCCAAAGCCCTGGAAGGGGCGATTACGCCCAATACCGTGGCTTTTATGGTGGAACCGATTCAGGGCGAGGCCGGTGTCGTGATACCGCCGCAGGGATACCTTAAGGCCGTTCAGGCCATCTGCAGGACCAATAATGTGCTTTTGGTTTTAGACGAAATCCAGACCGGCCTGGGCCGAACGGGCAAGCTTCTGGCCGAGGAGCATGAGGGTATCGAGGCGGATCTTACCCTGATCGGCAAGGCCCTTTCCGGCGGCTTTTATCCGGTTTCGGCCGTGCTTTCCAACAGCGAGGTGCTGGGGGTTCTGCGCCCTGGCGAACATGGCAGCACATTTGGCGGCAACCCTCTGGGCTGCGCCGTTGCCCGTATGGCGATTAAGGTTCTGAAAGAAGAGAACATGGTCGAGAACGCTTCCGTCATGGGAGCCTATTTTCTGGAGGGATTGAAAAAAATCAGCAGCTCCAGGATCAAAGAGGTTCGCGGCCGGGGACTTCTAATTGCAGTGGAACTGTTTCCCGATGCAGGCGGGGCACGCGGGTTCTGCGAAGCACTCAAGGAAAAAGGATTGCTCTGCAAGGAGACCCATGATCACATTATCCGTTTTGCGCCCCCCTTGATCATTACAAGAGAGGAAGTCGACTGGGCCCTGGAAAGAATTGCCTCGGTACTGGGCGGCGAATAAAGGGGCGGAGGTCGGGGATCGGAGGTCGGAGGCCGGATGTTCAATTCAACATGCAACACACGCCAATGAAATACCGCCGTTTATAGGAGAGGATTTAATGGATACGGAAAGTCACATCATCACCATGCTGGTGGAAAACGAACCCGGCGTTACCAGCCGGGTTACCGGGCTGTTTGCCGGCCGCGGATATAATATTGAAACCATTTGCGGCGCTCCCACGGCCAATCCGGAGATGTCGCGCATCACCATTACCACCCGAACCGCCCCTGACAAGCTGGAACAGATTATGAAACAACTGCGGCGCCTTATCAACGTGATCAAGGTGCGTGACATGACCGGTGAAAAGGCCGTGAAACGCGAAATGGCACTCATCTGTATCCAGGCTCTGCCGGAGAATCGCCAGGAGATCGCAAGAATTGTTGAAACCTTCCGGGCACGTATCGTTGATACGGGAACAACCCATTATATTATCGAGGTTTCGGGGCGCCAGGAAAAAATAGAAGCACTGATGTGTCTGCTGAAGCCCATGGGGATCAAAAAGCTGGCAAGATCCGGAATTTTAGCTCTGTATCGGGAAGCGGAATAAAAAGTTACCCGTTTCCCCGGACTTTTTGCACTATCCGACGGATAAATTCCGGTGTGGACCCGCAGCATCCGCCTATGACCTCTACCCCCAGGGATCTTATACGGTGCATATTTTCGGAAAAAGTTTTTGCATCCTCGGTATAAAAGGTTTTTCCGTCACGGATTTGGGGGGAGCCTGCATTGGGCTTGGCCATCACCAGTGTAGACACAGCCTGACGAATCTCATCGGCCAGAAAGATCATGCGGTCACTGCCGATGGAGCAGTTGGCCCCGACAACACTTGCCCCGGCATCGACCAGGGCTTTCATGCTCGGTTCGACCCGGTTGCCCATAATGGTGGCAAACCCGTTGCGTTTTTCTTGAAACGTCATGGCTGCAAAAATCGGCAGGTCGCATACCGACTGGATGCCCTTGAGGGCGGCGATGGATTCATTTACGTCAAAAAAAGTATGTACCAGAAACAGGTCTACGCCGTTTTGCGCCAGCACGTCGGCCTGCCTGGCAAAGCTGTCTGTTGCCGCTTCGACAGACAGGGGACCGCTGGGCTGCAGCAGTTCGCCTGCAGGGCCGATGTTGCCGGCCACATAACGCTCCTGCCCTGCCACCTGTTTTGCAAGGCGGGCTGCCTTTTCGTTGATCTCGTCGGCCTTTTTTTCCAGACCGGCTTTTTTTAATTTTACGGGATTGCCGCCGAAGGTCGCGGTGGTTATGATGTCCGCACCGGCATCAAAATACCCCTGATGCACCTTTGTTATCTCCTCCGGTTTTTCAAGTATCCATGCTTCAGCGGCCTTGCCGCCCTCTAATCCCGCACTGATCAGCATGGTGCCCATGGCCCCGTCAAATATCAATCCCTTTTCCCGGGCCGTCCGAATTATCGTCATGATTGTCTCTCCCTTGATGAAACAAAAAAAATGGGCACTGATCCTCAGGCCCCAATGGTTTTTTATAAAAAATAGTCCTGTTCCTGATCTTTTTTTCTGTCGGAAAAGGGTACATACTGCTCACAAAAATTTCAATGTAGTTTTTAAAATGTTTCGACAGCTATCCCATAATTTTAAAAAAATCAACTTGATCCGGATGTAAAAAGTGACAATTATTGCCAGATAAAACAAAAATTGTAAAACAAGGATGCTTTTAAGGATTTAATTTGATCCATAATTTTATATAAAGAAATATAACTAATTTAAAATAAAGATAATAAGGGTAGAAGTTGCAATGTGGCACTCAAGTTGCACTGCTACTCTTCGTCATCAGAATAAAAACAGCTTTGATTTGAGGTGTATGGTTATCATGTTGCTAAAATTGAAATACGATCGGAAGGGATTTACCCTGATTGAACTCATGATCGTCGTGGGAATTATCGGCATTCTTGCGTCCATTGCCATTCCCAATTATCTCAACTACCAGTGTAAGGCGAAGCAGAGCGAAGCCAAGCAGCATCTGGGGGCAATTGCAAAAGGGGAAGTGGCTTATTATGCTGAATTCAGTGAATATGCGACATCTCTAAACTCAATCGGGTTTAGTGGCACCGGTGAGAAGCGTTACTCCTATACCCTCACTTCTCCCAGTACCACTACCTTTTTAGCAAGGGCAAGCGCAACTTCGCTCAAATCCGGAAGAGATGATGTCTGGACAATTGATGAGGGTTTGAATCTGGCCAACACTACCAATGCTTGTCAGTGAAATGTATATGCCTCTATGTGTCAAAACGCCCGGCATCGGCAGTATAGCTGAAGGAGCCGATAAAAAACAGGAGCGAGGCCAGCAGGGTGAAAATCGGCAGAAACACCATGGCCCTTTCAAGTCCGTAGGCATCTGACAGGGCACCGATGGCCGGCGGCCCCAGGGCACTGCCCAGCATGTGCTGGACAATTACGCACAGGCTCAGCGATACGGCCCGTAGGCCTGGGTGGACCACATCCTGGGTGACGGAAACGGCCGCAGGTACGAAAGCAACCGCTGTAATCCCAACACCCAGCAAAACCACAAATTGAATTTGGCCTCGAAGAAACTGGAATGCGATAAACAGCAGAATGGATGTCGCCAGAGAAGAGATTGCCGGAAAAAGGAGGCGGGCGTTTTTTCTTTTTTTCAGCCATCTGTCGGTTAAAAATCCGCCCAGGGGAGCACCGATAATGGCCAGCAGCATGACCACTGCACCCTTGGTTGCTGCCCGGCTGACGGATATATCTTCGATTCTCTGGAAATAGCTGGGCATCCATGTCAAAAGGGCCGTGGTTACAAATGTATTGGCGGCAAAGGCAAAATTATTGAACAGCAATGTTCTATTCGTTGTAAAATGGCGGATGATATCTTTTCGCTGCATCCTGATATTTGTCTTTTCCCCCCCGGGCTCAACGGGCATTGTCAGTGCAACGGTCTTGTAATCTTTTACGTAAAACAGCAATATAGCAACGATGATTCCGGGCAGAGCCACAATGCCGAAGGCATGTCGCCACCCGAAATGTTCGGCAATAACACCGCCTAGAATAATGCCCAGTGCGCTCCCCAAAGGAATGGATGCATTCCAGATCCCCAGCATTCCGGCCCGCTTTTCTTTGGGGAACATGGACGATATCATGGCTGTTCCGCCGGGCGCATAGCCTGCTTCACCCAGGCCGATGGCCGTTCGGGCAACAAATAGTTGCTTGAAATTTCTTGTAAAAGCACATGCCAGGGTTGCAATGCACCATAATATTGCCATCAGGCCGATACTTTTTTTTCGGCTCCACCGGTCGATGATCACGGACGCCGGCAATGTAAAGATAAGAATCGACCAGTATACCGCTGAAACAAGCAACCCGCACTGGGTGTCGGTGATCCCCCAGTCCTGCTTCAGGAAAGGGAACAGCGAAACGATGATCATCCGATCCAGATAGTCAAACAGATAGAGCAGAAATAACAGGCAGAAGACATAGTAGGGCGAGGATGTTAACGCACTGTCTTTTTGAATCGGGGAATCGTACATAGCTTTCAGCCTTTTTCAGAAATTGTAAAATAGCTAGTTGCAAATCAATGTTGTTAACTTTAGAACCAGCTGCATGGTCACCATGGGTATGAAGCGTTTGAAGGTTATTTTTTCGTGTTCCGGCTATTTCTTTGTTCATGTTTGCCACGGAGACTCAGAGGACACAGAGAATCGCATATTTTGTTTTACATGTTTCTAAATATAAAATTGTCTCTGTGCCCTCTGTGCCTCTGTGGCTGATTTATGCGTTTCATGGTAAAAAAACAGGGGTTGTTTTCATTAAGTTAATGACATTGAGTTGCAAATTTCAGGTTTTCAATCAACAATCATCACTCCCAAGCGCCTGTTTATAGAGACCGAACTTTTTAGCGGCTTCAAACATGGCAATGCAGTTTTCCGGATTTACTCCCGGGTGAAGGGAGTTTGAAGAGCAGACAATATATCCGCCGCCGGGTGCCGCCGCCTCAATGGCTTGTTTAACGGCAGCCTCGACTTCTTCAGGAGTGCCGTCGGGGAGAAGTTCCTGACAATCGATATTGCCCAGCAGGCAAATCCGATCTCCGCAATAATCTTTAACCTTTTTAAGGTCCATGCCGGCCTGGGGTTCCAGGGGGTTCAGACCGTCGTATCCCGAACTCAGAAGAATATCCATCAGGGACCAGAGATTGCCGTCGCTGTGGCGCACAACCTTAAGGCCCAGTGCGTGAGCCCGGTGGATGAGTTTTTTGTTATAAGGATTGATAAACTCTTTGAAATGTTTCGGGTCAACCAGGGGAAAGGCCGTACCGGCGATATCATCCTCGACCACCAGTACATCGACACCGGCCTGGGCCAGCAGGTCAAGCTGCTCCAGATTGTATTGGGTGACCATGGCTGCAATGCGATGAATAAACGCTGGATCGGTATATAATTTTATCATGTAGTTTTCCATGCCGGTCAGGCGCCAACTGTGCACGAATACACCCCGCATCAGCCAGAAAAGTGCGACACTGCCGTTGAATCGATCCCGGGCCAGGTCAAGCAGCATAAGATGTTCACGTTTCGGCAGCGGAGGAGTATATTTATCAAGATCAAAGGACTCTTTGACCGGATGCCCCTTGGCAACCGGAAGTCCGTGGGGACTTCGCCGGTAAATGACGCCCCAGTCATCCATTACATCTTTATCATTGATTTCTTTTTCATGACCAATTTCAAATGAGGTGAAACCGTCTATGCCGAATTCTTCGTGAATTAAAAAAAGTGTATCCAGCAATTTCATCTTCTCTGAATCATTCATCTCATGAAACTGTTTTATCTCCGGCAGGCCATCGGTGATGTGTCTGCCGATCCCAATGATGGGGGCCTCATTGATTCCGTGAATATATAAAGGAACGCGGTCGGGCTGCTGAACATGCAAAGCCTTGAGGATTCTCTGTTTGCCTTTCATAAAGCAGCACCTCCTTAGATTATTATCTTTGATTTTCGTGTTTTTGGGGCAAAAGAATTATGTTTTCCATACATGCCGCAGGCAAACAGGTCAGAAAGAATTACAAGCACCAAATGACAAATAAATCACAATGGCTGAAATTTCAAATTTCAAAATAGAATAAATAAGAATAACAAACAATGCCAAGCTATGTGGGAGCAATTTGCTTTGGTTTTTATTTGGATATTGAACTTTGGAATTTGTTTGTCATTTGGTGCTTGTAATTTGTTATTTGCAGTTCAGTGCGGATGAAGATTGTTTTGTAGTTGCATTTATGTTTTGTATTCGTATTCATTAGAGGAAAGCCGGGTTTTTGTCAAGCTGTTTTTAATCCAGGGCCGCCACAAATATTCATGAATGCGAAAGCAGGGTTGCTAAATTTGACGATTTCTGAGATTAAAGGCTTTATAATTAAAGAGCTATTTCAGCTGTTAGTTTTTTATCAGTTGAACCTGTGCGTGGTTTGTATTTATCGTTGGTTGGGTATTATTGCTTATTGACAGACCGTTAATTTTGTGATCTTCAAAATTAATTTTATTACCGATTTTTCATTATTGAAAAACTAGGTACAAATAAATTTTATAAAAAGGGGATATTGGATGAAACAGAAATATATCATTAAAAAAGATGATACCAAGAATATTCTGGTCATTAAAGAGTATGCTGAACTGGACAAGGAAATTACGTCGTTTATGGGTGAGCAGGAGTATGACCGGGAAGATATAATTCGGGGCATTGCCGGCGGCAGTGATGCACTTGTCAAGGTGTTACGGAATCATGATTTTTATCCTCCGCAGCTCATTGTCGATAAAATAGCTGAAAAAATTACTGAAATTTATGATGCGGACACCAATGACGCCGTAGAGCTTTTGCTGAATGATGTCGATTTTCTGGTAAAGGATGAGCCGAAAGAGCAGCCGGCTATCCCGAAAATCGAAGAAGATGTTGATGACGACGATGCCGTTGACGACCTGCTTGATGAAAGCCGTGTTGATTCAGAGAATATCGCAAATAAGGATACTGCCATTAAAGTTGCTGACGCCGATACGCTGGATGGTGATATAGAAAATGATTCGAAGGGTTAAGGATTCAGGGGGCGTCGCCCATGGTCTTCCCCTGTTTTTTATTTTATCGATCCTGATTCTGGCTGGCTGCGGCATGAAAAAAGAGGTCCGGTTTGCCGGCCGGACCATGGGGACGACTTATCACATTACGGTCATCAGCGAATATTTCAACGCCCCTTCCGGGCTCGACCATAAAATTGTTCAGCGTCTGGAAGAAATCAACCGGAGCATGTCCACCTATTTACCGGACAGTGAGATCAGCCGTTTTAATTCCATGCGCCGGAGCGATGACGCCATTAAAATGTCGTGTGATTTTCTGCATGTCATGATCATGGCCCGGGATCTGTTTGTGATGACAAAAGGATGCTGGGACGGGACGGTAAAGCCTCTGGTGGATTTATGGGGGTTCAGTAAACCGGCAGTTCAACAGACGGTTCCGGCGGATGAAAAAATCAGACAGATAACGGAACAAATCGGGTTCGGGAAGATTCAGATCGATGATGATGGTTATTTATCCAAAAAAAATGACGGTTTGGGCCTTGATCTTGGTTCCATAGCAAAAGGCTATGCGGTTGATCAGATTGCAGAACTGATTCGGGCCGATGGATGGACGGATTTCCTGGTGGAGATCGGCGGAGAAGTGTATGCCTCGGGTTTGCGCAAAGACGGGAAGCAGTGGAAGGTCGGGGTGAATCTGCCCGACCCGAATGCCGCCTCTGATCAGGTGTATAAAGTTGTGAACCTGAAAGACGGCGCTCTGGCCACCAGCGGTGATTATCGTAATTTTTTTAAACTTGGGCAAAAGCATTATTCCCATGTGATCGATCCGCGAAACGGATATCCGGTCAACAACGGAGTCGTCAGCGTATCCATTATAACGGATACCTGCACCCTGGCCGACGGCCTTGCCACTGCCGTTATGGTGATGGGCCGGGAAAAGGGACTTGAACTTGTCAATCGTCTTGACGGCGTTGAATGTTTGATTATCAGCAAAGGGCAGAATGGCGGATTGATTGATCATTATTCAAGCGGGTTCAAATTGAATATTGAGGGTATTTCGTCAATTTTAAACTAAATTGAGCGATCAGCAGTTGGCTTTTAGCAATTAGCACAATAATTTCAATATATTGTCAAAGGTCATCATTTCACCCAATGGGTGAAAATCGCATTACTGGTAAACGCCTTAGATATAGGAGCTAACCGCTAATTGCTAAGAGCTAATCGCTCATCTTAGGTAAGAACTAACAGCATATTTTAGGTTTAATTTAACGTCAGGATTATATGAATTTATATCTGGAAAGTCTGGGCTGCGCCAGGAATCTGGTGGACAGCGAGATCATACTGGGCCGTCTTGCTGCCGATCACTGGCAGATCACCGGAGACCCGGCCCTGGCCCAGGTCATTATTGTGAATACCTGCAGCTTTATCGATTCGGCGGTGACTGAATCCATCGATACGATCCTCGAACTGGCAAAGTATAAAAAAAAGGGGCTTTGCCGACGCCTCATAGTGGTCGGATGTCTGCCGGAACGGTTCGGGGTGAATATTGCCGATGCCTTGCCGGAGGTGGATGCTTTTATAGGAACCGGCGCTCTGGACCAGATTCCGGATGCTGCAAAAATTACCGGTTCCGGGCATACCTGTACTTTGATCGATCCGAATGATGCCGAACTTTCGCCGCCGGAAGCGCCGCGAATACTGACCTGTTCCCATACGGCATATCTGAAGATCGCCGAAGGGTGTGAACGCCACTGCACCTACTGTATTATCCCGAAGTTGCGGGGGCGGCTTCGAAGCCGCCCCCTGGACGATATCGTCACGGAAGCCGAGCATCTGATTGCATCCGGCGTCAGGGAAATCGTACTGGTTGCCCAGGAGACCACAGCCTATGGTCACGATTTGAACGCGCCCGTTGGTCTGGGGCAGTTGCTGGAAAAAATCGCTGCGATCTCCGGGGATGTGTGGATCAGGGTACTCTACGGGCATCCGCAGAGTATTGACGACTCGGCCATTGACGCCGTTTCCAGGCATTCGAACATATGCGCCTATTTTGATCTGCCGATCCAGCATGCGAACAACCGGCTTTTGCAGAGGATGGGGCGCAACTACTCGCGTGATGACCTGTACCGGTTGTTTGATACCATTCGCGCCCGAGTGCCGCAGGCTGTATTGCGGACAACCGTTATTGTCGGTTTTCCCGGAGAAACCGAGCAGGATTTCAAGCAGTTGATGCAGTTTGCAAAAGATGTCCGGTTTGATAACCTGGGCGTTTTCACCTATTCCGATTCCGAAGATCTGGCCTCCCACAGCCTTGCCGATCACGTGAGCACCAAAAAGGCAAAACAGCGCCATGATGCGCTCATGGCCTGTCAGAAAAACATATCCCTTGAAAACAACAATCGCCATATGGGCAAAACCTATGATGTCCTGGTGGATGAAGCCGTGCAGGATAATCTTTTTATCGGGCGCACCTTTTTTCAGGCGCCCGAGGTAGACGGGCTGACCTATGTCCGGGCCGATGGATTAAAAATCGGTGAATTCGTTCGTGTTAAAATTATGGATGCCCTTGAATATGATTTATCAGGAGAACCCATATGAGCAGTGCAAAAGCCAGGCTGATGGAGATGGTTAAAGAGGATCTGGCAGATATTGAAACCGCCCTTAAAGAAAACCTGACACCTCAGCTGGATCTGGTTACCCGGGTTTCCGGCCACATCCTTTTTGCCGGCGGAAAAAGGCTGAGGCCCCTTTTGATGGTGCTTTGTGCAAGGCTCTGCGGATACAGCGGAGAAGATGTCAAATCTTTTGCCGTGATCATGGAATATTTGCATGCGGCTACGCTTTTGCACGACGATCTGGTTGACGGAGCGGCCGTGAGGCGGGGAAAACCTGCGGCCCATTGCCGTTTCGGCAATTCCACGGCCGTGCTTGTGGGGGATTTTCTGCTGGCCCGGTCGCTTTCCATCGCCGTCGGCGCCGGGCGCATCGAGATTGTCAAAATTATGGCGGATATTACGGAAAAAATGTCCCAGGGAGAGATTCAGCAGCTGGTCGGGAAGGGACGGCTTGATCTGACCGAGGAGGAATACATGGAGGTGATCCGGCGCAAAACCGCGGTATTGATTCAGGGGGGATGCCGGGTCGGCGCGATTTTTGCCGATGCTTCGCCGGAGAAAGAGCAGGCGGTTACAGCCTATGGGTTTCATCTTGGGATGGCTTTTCAGATGGCCGATGACCTGCTCGATTATACTGCCGACACGGCAGTCCTGGGAAAAGCGGTGGGCGCCGACCTGCGAGAGGGCAAGATGACGCTGCCGTTGATATATGCCCTGAAAAGATCCGCTGGGACCGATGCCGGTTTGATGAGAAACATCATTAAAAACAGGGATTTTTCAGATGATGATTTTAACCGGTTGCTGTCCCTGATGAAAAAGCACGGTGGCATTGACTATACACACAGGCAGGCTGCCGGACATATCGCATCCGCAAAGAATGCCCTTGCCGTCTTCAGCCCCTGCGAATCAAAAACTGTTTTGCTGCAGGTTGCCGAATTTGCATTGTCCCGCAAATCCTGACGGGTTTGTGGGTTGTGGTTTATAGGTTGTGGGTCAATGCCATGCCCCCCGAGTCTCCGTGGCAAACGAAAAAAAGGGTAGCCACAGAGGCACGGAGGACACAGAGGAACACTAACTAAGCCTAAATTGAGCGATCAGCAGTTGGTTTTTAGCAATTAGCACAATAATTTCAATATATTGTCAAATGTCATCATTTCACCCAATGGGTGATAATCGCATTACTGGTAAACTTCTAAAATATAGGAGCTAACCGCTGATTGCTAAGAGCTAATCGCTCATCTTAGGTAAAATATGCAGTTCCAGGAGAGGGGAAAACCTGACATGCTTCGTCTTTTTATAAAACAAAATACCATCATTCAGGCAATTGTGGTCATTGCCGTTTGTCTGGTCGGGCCGACAATTCTAACTGCCCGGGCGGCTGATTTCGAAAATACAGTGGAGGCCATCGGTACGGCCACAGTCAGGGGCGAAAACGTTCCGGCTGCCCGCAGGCAGGCCATAGCAGACAGTCTGGTTGCGTCGGTGGAAATTGTTACCGGTAAAATCGTACCCCTGGACGCCAGGGTCAGGAATTTTGAAACTTTAAACCAGGTGTTGTACAGCCATACCGATGAGTTTATTCAGGGCTACAAAGTTTTGACGGCACTGAAATCAGGCAGGCAATACCGGGTGTTGGTACAGGCAACCGTCAGGGCCGATAAAATCAGGGATGAGCTGGAGCGGATCGGGGTTATCATCGGCTTGGAATCGATTCCCCGGATACTGTTTTTAATTGCCGAACAAAACATCGATGATCCGTTGCCGCGCTACCAGTTGGCGCTGACTCCGGGCGACACGCCTTTAAATTCGGAAAATGCCATGGCGGAAATCATGCGCCAAAAAGGGTTGATCATAACCGATTCCGGGGCTTTTGTGAAGCAGGGAGATGAGATACCGGCGCTCACGGTGCCGCTTGATGATCAGACAGCCCTTATGCTTGGCCTGAAGCTGGGGGCCGATGTGGTGGTGACGGGCAGCGCCAATGTCATTCGATCCGCCAATACAATGGGGGTATCTACCGGGGCATACAGAGGTGTTGTAACGGCCTGGGCTCTGCGTACCCTGACAGGTGCCAAAGCCGCCGAGACCACCCGGGCGGTGATGTCGACGGGATCAGATGCCGCCGCCGCCGGCAGACAGGCCCTCACAAAGGCCGGAACCCTGGCCGGACAGGATTTGACAAAGCAGATTGTTTTGCTCTGGAAGAGGGAGCAGGCCGAATCCGCCGACCTGGAGATCCTTGTGGGCGGAACCCGTAATCTGGCCGATTTCGTGACATTTCGCCGAACCGTCAATGATATTGAAGGGGTGGCCTCGATTTTGATAAAGGAGATCGAGCCTGATGAGGCCGTTATCGGTGTTGATTTTGACGGCAACGCCCAGATGCTTGCGGAAGCCATGATGCTGGAGGTATATGATTCCTTTGGTATTAATATTTATGATGTATCCGATAATCGTATCATGCTTGAACTGGTATCCGAGTAAGTGAAAATGCCGATAAACACACCCAATCTGCTGACGGTAGGCAGGATTCTGCTGACGCCGCTGTTTGTTATTTTCTTGATACGGGATCTGTTTGCCTGGGCCCTTTTTGTATTTACCATAGCCGCCGTCAGTGACGGGCTGGACGGATTTATCGCCAGAGTTTGCAACCAGCGCACGATCCTGGGGTCCTATCTTGACCCCATTGCCGACAAACTCCTTTTATCATCGGCCTTTATCAGCCTGGCGGTCCTGGAAATCATCCCGGCCTGGCTCACGGTTATCGTGATCAGTCGTGATGTTATTATTTTTATGGGAATTGCCGTGCTGACCCTTACATCCCAAACCTTTTCGATGAACCCGAGCCTGGTCAGCAAATGCACAACCGTGGCCCAGTTGACTACGGTTTTTGCCGTTCTGATAGAATCCAATATCACATATTTCGGGTATTTCGGGTATATCGAGCGTGTTTTGTTCTGGACTGCGGCCGGTTTGACGATCCTTTCGGGATTGCATTATATCTATATCGGCCTGAATATTCTCCAAGAGACTTCAGAGGATACGGGGTTGGAAAAATAATCGTTCAGACAGCTACCCGCTTTAAATCAAAACACCGTAAGACCTGTTGCCGGTTTGCAGCTTTTCAACTGTGTTGATTGTCCGTCGTATTTTTGTAATTTTCCCGGCGCATTTTACTTGACAGCCCGACCGTCGGATGATATCAGCTTGAAAATATCTTACAGGCACGTAGCTCAGGGGGAGAGCGCTACCCTGACACGGTAGAAGTCGTTGGTTCAAATCCAATCGTGCCTACCAGCAAAACCAAGGGTTTACGAGCATTAAGACTTGTAAGCCCTTTTTTAATGCGGTTTTGCAAGGTGTGTGCCGTGTAGATAGCTATTTGATAAGACTTTACAAAGACTGACATTTTTATTTTTCAACCCTCTGTGACCATTTTGTGACCATCGCCATTTAAGACAGTGTTTTCAAGCCTGCAAGCGGCCTCTTGGTTGGTGGATTTCATCAGGTGTGCATACACGGATAACGTCACTGTCGGGCTTGAATGCGGGTTTCCTGTTCCCTGGTTGCGCCTTGCCTTACGGCAATCCAAGTTCCTGACAAAATTTGTGAACAGGAATGACTCTTATGTTGTTTTTTTCATAATCCCGAGCACCTCCATGCACCTGATAAAATTTCGGGATTGGGGTTCTTTCCATAAAATAATAAATGGAAGGGGCTATATTTTTATCTCCGGCCTTGCATTCCACCGCAAAAAGTGGAGACCCTTCTTTCAGAACGACAAAATCTATTTCCCGCTTGTCCGTATCCCGCAGAAAGCGAAGCTCCATGCGAAAACCTTCTGTGTCTTCAATAAAATGACAATATTTTAAAAGTTGTGACGCAATGAAATTTTCAAATCTTGCGCCAGGATCAGGCACGATGGACCAGTCCCATAAATAGAGCTTTCTTTCCTTTTTCACCGCTCTTATTTTTGGCGGGCCGTATGGTGAAATACGAAAGCAGTAATACATTCTTTCAAATATTTTAAGCCACCGTTCCACGGTTTCATGCGCGACATCAAGAAGCTCTTTCAGGTTCTTTACTGAAAGAGGAGATGCGATTCTTCCTGGAAGTTCTTCTGCAAGCAATTCAAGCAGGCTTATCTCTTTGATGTTCTCAAGATCTCTGATATCCTCATATATTACCCGCTGGAGTCTCTCCCTTTGCCATCTCCTCCAGAATTTTTCTTCGCCTCTCAGGCATGGTTCGGGAAATCCTCCGAATTTTAACAATGTTCGGATATCATCTTCTGTGGGAATCGGGTTGAGTTCTCGCGGAGAAAAAGGATGAAGTCGATAATAATGGTATCTGCCATGCAAAGAATCACCGCCCTTGCTGTAATAATCAAGCCTTGCCGAGCCTGTAAGGACAAATGATATCACAGACCTGTTCGTATCGTAAAATCCTTTTACCAGATTCCGCCATCTTGCGAATTTGTGTATTTCGTCCAATACGATGCATTTCTGGTTTGCCGGCAGTTCGCCTTTAAGCAATGATGATCTTGTAGCGGGATCATCCCAGTTCATGTAGCCGGGGTGTTTTTCACTAGGTTCAGACAAAAAGTTCAATGCAAATGTGGTTTTTCCCGTCTGCCTTGGTCCGCCTACGAAAACCATGGTTGACTTCAGGTCTTCTTCAACCGGTTCTTTTATGTAGCGCTCGTATATTTTTCCCATAAGTGAAATCACCCTAACATAATTATACTCATGAGTAAAGTAAGATATGCACGACTATGCGCAATAGTGAAATCCGGCCGTTAAATTCCTTTTGCAAAATAGGGATTTTTTTGTTAAAATTTTTTTGAAGACTTGGGCCCGAGTGATGAAAAACGAAAAACTGAAAAACAACACCAGGCAGTTCATGTATAGGCATATAAAATTAGCTGTTAAAAAAATGAATAGCGTTACAACTGACTATTGATACGGCGAATCACTTCGGTTCCTCAGCATAAACGCACCGATTCTACCAATCTCACATCGCCAAGTGAACGATAAAACATGGTTAATAAAAATAACAACCTCAATCCCAAATTCGAAAAAAATTCTGAAAGCGTTTTCGGTAACTGGGTCTGGGTGGCGATTTTTGCCATTGCTTTTGCATGGGTTGAAAGCGCTATCGTTGTATATCTCCGTGAAATTTTCTTTGATGGAGGATTCAGCTTCCCCCTGGCAGTGATGTGGGAGGGTGGTAAACACGTTGTCGATCCTTTGATTCGAATCGAATTTGCCCGGGAAATCGCCACAATAACCATGCTGGCGGCAGTGGGCTGGATTGCCGGAAAGAACCGATTCCAAAAGTTTTGTTTTTTTATGATTGTCTTTGGAATATGGGATATATTTTATTACATCTGGCTGTATGTCATGGTGGGCTGGCCGGGAAGTATCATGACATGGGACCTTTTGTTTTATGTTCCGCTGCCCTGGGTAGGCCCGGTAATCACACCGGTATTGATTGCCTTTGCCATGGCAGCGGCAGGCTCTCTTATTATCTATTATGATGAAAAAGGATATGATATCCGCTGGCGATGGTACGATATGGTTGTTGAGCTGAGTTGTGGTTTAATCATGATCGTGGCATTCTGCTGGGACTGGAAGAATATTATTCAGGCCCCCGGCGATATCGAAAGAACAGGGATTCCCAACCCTTTTGCATGGCGGCTTTACCTGCCGGCGTATATGTTTTCCATTGCCTGGTTTGCCGTGAGGTTGAGACGGATCATTATTGCCGGTCACCCGCGGAAGTCACGGTTTTTAAAAAAATGAAAAACTTACAGGAGAACGATTATGCAGATCCGGACATTCCAACTGGAGAGATATTTTGCAAAATATGAATTCAGCGCACCCTATTTGCTGTGTGCATCCGATTGCCGGTCCATGTCCATTGGAGACCTGCTGGACATGGAACCGGGTTCGGAAGATAAGTTTAAAAAATTATGGCTGGGCTATACGGAATCCGCAGGTGATCCGGCATTGACGGAACAGATTGCAGCCCTGTACTCGGATATTACACCGGAACAGATCCTGGTCCATTCCGGGGCCGAAGAAGCGATCTTCAACACCATGAATGTTCTTCTTGAAAAGGGCGATCATATCATTGTCCATTACCCATGCTATCAATCCCTGATGGAGATCGCAAAAGCCATAGGGTGCGACGTGACTCTCTGGGAAACCCATTCGCATAACCAGTGGGCCCTGGACCTTGATTTTTTAAAAGACCACATTCGCAGCAATACCCGGCTGGTGATCATCAACACCCCCCATAATCCCACCGGGTATTTAATGCCGCGAGCGGATATGGACGAAGTGACGAAACTTTCCCGGCAGCACGGGTTTGTCGTTTTTTCCGATGAAGTCTACCGCCTGCTGGAATATGATGCGCGCGACCGGCTGCCGTCGATCTGTGAAATTGATGAAAACGGTCTTGGTCTGGGGGTCATGTCCAAGGCGTTCGGTCTTGCCGGGTTAAGGATCGGCTGGATTGCGACACGCAACCGGGATCTGTATCAAAAACTGGCCGCCTTCAAGGATTATACGACCATCTGCAACAGTGCCCCCAGTGAGTTTCTGGCCGCCATGGCCCTGAGAAACAAACAACAGATTCTGGGAAACAACCTGACCCTTATAAAAAACAACCTGGCGGCACTGGATGAATTTTTTCAAAAATATTCTGACTACTTTACCTGGCAACCCCCCAGGGCCGGTCCCATCGCCTTTCCCGGTTTAAGGCATGGTGATATTGATGCCTTTTGCCATGAACTGGTTTCAAAGGCGGGTGTTCTGCTCTTGCCGGGCACCCTTTATGATCGATCTTGTTCAAACTTCAGGATCGGTTTTGGGCGGGCCGATATGCCGGACTGTCTGAGCAAATTTGATGAATACCTGCAGACCCTGTGAAATCAACAGGGTGTAACCTGGCCCGGATAAGCCAGTATTTTGGAAGTTGGAATTTGTAATTTGCAGCATACGCCTTTTTCAACAGCACCGGTTTATCGGGTTAAGGCTTTGCCATTTCTGCATACCCGCCTGAAATGACCTTGCCATCGTCAGGATTGACGACTTCGAAAAAAAGATCTTTCCCATTGCCGGTTTTTTCTATCCCGGTCAGCCGCACCCGCACCCGTGTGCCCGGCAAAACCATGCCGGTAAAGCGGCAACAGAGGCGTTTTAACAAGGAAGGCCTGCCCTTTGCTTCTCTATTGATAATTTCCCGCACGGCAAAGGCCAGGGTTGCGGTTCCCTGGAGAATGATTCCCGGGAGCCCCACCTCTTTTGCAAATTTTATGGAAGTGTGAATGGGAAAAACGATATCCGTGCAGCCGTCATAAATAAAAGACCGCATGGGATCGATATCCACCGGTGCTTCCCATATTGTTTTGGGGGAGGCTTTCCGGTTAGGAACCGGCGGAAGGTTTTTTTCACCTGAACCGTTGTCCGGACATGTTACTCCACGCATAAGAGCCCCCAGGTATTCCGTAAATACCGGCAGGCCCTTTTCATCCATGGCATCATATTTGATTACCACACGGGTTCCGGCCCTGTGGGGCAAAATGGCTGCAATTTTACCCTTTATGACCAGGGGTTCGCCGGGAATGACCATCCGATGAAATTCAAGCTCCTCCGAATAGTGGACCTGGGTGAGCAGGACCTCCATGGGAAAGTCGTCCGCTTCAATAAACTCCCATATTTTTTCGGTAATTTTCCAGGTGGCGGCAACGGCGTTCATGGGATGGGCCACGATACCGGTATGGCTGTGATCGTCGAAATAGCAGGGATTGGTGTCATTTACGGCGGCCGCATAATTCATGGCATTCCGGGGCGTCACCATTGTTTTGTATTCTTTTAACGTTGTTCCGGCAAAGCGTGAACTGATCTCCATGGGGCTCTCTTTCTACTGCAAAAATGCGACCTGTGCGGTTAGCTTTTAGCCATTAGACATAATGATTGATAGTGAAGCGGCATGCGATGGCATAGCCGGCAACCCGCAGAAAATGATCATGGGCTCCGACGAGCAATTGAAGGCCCATTCTCGCCCATGATCATTTTCTGCTGGATAT
>Ga0207996_1000122_pt1 | contig 67257 bp, 61 predicted proteins | sample AntAceMetag02UKG_FD_184773 | JGI IMG/M metagenome (GOLD analysis project Ga0207996, IMG submission 184773) | Saline lake microbial communities from Ace Lake, Antarctica - Antarctic Ace Lake Metagenome 02UKG (SPAdes) (version 2) | ecosystem: Environmental > Aquatic > Non-marine Saline and...
TACAACACGATTAGGCCGCATAGCTCACTTGGCTATCGTCCGCCAGCACCGGAAGCAATACAGCCAAGATGGCTAAATCAACCATTGTTCTCTCACGGCTATTGGTACAACTAATAGGGGCAGGTCAACAACTGGTATTGTTACGGCTGGAGGAAGCAATGCTGTTAATTTAAATTCAACTGGTGGAGACATCGTTGATACAGCGACAGGAATGATTACTGCAGGTGCAGCATCTAGTCTTCGAGCATCAGGAATAATTGGAACAACAACAAATGCTTTGGATGTTAATGTTAATGGTGATCTTTGGGTATGGGCTAATAGTAGCACAGACCAAGTTTCTGCTAATCTTCAAGGCATTGTTAATGGCACAGGAGATACAGAGAGAGTTGAAATATATGATCCAAGCCCTCCAGGGCTGGTTCTACTTGATAATCGTTTAATGGGTGGCGGCAATTACGGCAGCGGCAGCGCAAACGGAAGTATTTTAAGCTTCGGTTATGGATATTCTGCTCTTGCTCAATTTGATGTATTTGGCGTTTCTTATGCGAAAGCCTTGCAGCCTTGGGGTTACAAGATAACATTGCCTTGGATTTTATATGAAGGGGCTAAAATGGATAATGATCTTCTGAGACCAACACCAGCTTTGATTGATGCTGTACAGCTTAATCTTCCAGTCTTAGGGGTTCAGAATATAATGCCAAGTTATTATGTTATTTATCCATTTGCTAAATAAAATAAGGGGGGTTTTAGGTATGAAGACAGTAGCATGTGCAATAATATTAGGATTGTTTTTTGTTGGAACATCTTTTGCTGCAGATAAAGGAAATGTGACTAAAGTAGTTAAGATTAATCCAAAAGAAATAAAGCTTGATCGAGATTATGATGGAAAAATTGATAGAACTGAATTTTATGATGCTAACGGAGTTATTGTTAGAACAGAAACGGATGTCGATGGAAACGGAGTCATAGATGAAATCGTTTACTACAAAGCTGGATCTCCTGTAAAAGGGGAGAAGGATGTAGATAATGATGGAAACATGGAAACGACGTTATTTTATGATGCAGATGGAGTTTTATTTAAGACAGAGCTAGATAAGAACAAAGATGGAAAGTCAGATGAAACAGTGTATTATGAAAAAGGTAAACCTGTGAAGGCGGAAAAAGATCTTAATACGGATGGGAAGTTAGATACGTGGGTAACATATTAAGTAAATTAAAATAAGATTATAGAAAATACGCTTTCTAAAAGAAAGCGTATTTTTTATTGTTTAAAATGAATTAACAAGGAGAGGACATGAATTTAAAAATAAATCAGGTAGTTTTGCTCATTTTGACAGCTGTAATTGTTATTGCTTTCTTTTTACCTTGGGTGAATGTTGCGTCAGCTCAGATTGGATTTGTTTCTAAGATTTTAACTGGGGCAAATCAGGACAGTATTCAGAAAATTAGTGCGTATCAAGTTCCCGTGTTGGCGAACGGAGCGGATTCAAGATTGATAATTAGTATTATAAAAATCTTTAATCCTTCCGTTACAGATGCAGATAAGAAAAGTTATTTGATTTGGGGTATTCCTATTTTTGCAATTATTATCTTAGGTCTTTTGACAAAAATAAAGAATAAGAAATGGCTATATTTAGCGTTTGGAGCTATTGGATGTGCCATATTTGTCGTCGGAGTATTTAAAATTAAGACAACAGATTTAGACAAGCTTATTTTACAGATCAAGATGGGTTCTGGGCTTTGGTTGACGCTTTGGGGATATCTCGGTATTGGTCTTTTATGTGCGTATAACTTTGTTTTAGAGCTTAAAAAGAGGTAAAAAAAATCTCTTGCCAAGTATTCTAAAAAAAGATAAAATATTCTTACTTGACCCAGCAACAGGAGGATTAGGGTTATGAATGTCGACTTAAAAAATATTTAGAAATTTCAAGGGCAGCCTTAACAGGGCTGCCCTTTTCAAATTTCTAAACGTTTTTTAAGCCTAAAGCCATTTTCAATTGAAGGAGGCTGCTTTATGAATGTCGGCAAAATATTACAAAAGGATTTATAGAGGGCAACTCTTGCGTGTTAAGAGTTGCCCTTTTTCTTATTATAGGGAAGATATTTATTAATCATAATAAAGTAGGAGGTGCGGATGAAACGATTTGTTAACGTTCACAAAGGAGAAGCAACCGCTGGCCGGGGAGAAGTGGTTTTGAAGTCAGATATTCGAGACCGTTCTTGTTTTGCGATTGTGGCAAGAGACCCTTCACATAAAATTGGGGCGATTGCACACGCAATGTTTCTTCATAGTGAGCATAAGGAAAAGACAGATCCTATCCTTGCAAAGGATGCTCGAGAAGCGATTGATAAGATGCTTTCTAATATGACGCTTCTTGGAGCAGCATCAAATGATATCGAAGTTTCTCTTGTGGCTGGAGAAAATGTAGAACATCAAGAAAATGATTCTGAATATGATGAAGAAATAAATCGAATTTTCAATATTTTAAAAGAACGACAGATTAGATGTCAAGAAGGCTCTGTGGTTAATGTTGGACACAAGCATGTTGCCTTAGACGTTGAGACAGGAAACATCTCATATGCTTAAGAAATATTGATTATAAAAATTTAAAGAGGGGATAATTATCATGGAAGCAAAATTAAAACGCGATATTGCGTTAGTTGGACACGCCCATTGTGGTAAAACATCACTTGCGGAAAGTATTTTGTTTGCAGGTGGATCAATTACACGTAAAGGTGATGTCCAAAAAGGAAATTCGATTAGTGATTTCAATGACGATGAGATTGAACGTCAAATCTCGATCAACTCCAGTTTGCTCACCATAAAATACAAAGATCATCAAGTTCAAATTATTGACACCCCTGGATATTCTGATTTTGTAGGCGAGACGATTGCTGCCTTAAGGGTTGTGGATTCTGCTGTCGTTGTTATTGATGCTGTTAACGGTGTTGAAGTCGGAACAGAAGATGCCTGGCAGAGACTCCAAGAACGAGGCATTCCACGACTTATTTTCATTAATAAAACAGATAAGAGTGAAGCTAAGATAGATGAAACCATTGCTTCAATCAAAGAGCAGCTTTCAGCTAGGGCGGGTGTTGTTGACTATAATGATTCTCAATTCATCGAGGCTGTGGCAGAAACAGATGATGCGCTGATTGAGAAATATTTAGAAGAAGGAACTTTGTCTGAAGATGAAATTAAACAGGCTCTTCACAAGGCTGTTTCAGAAGCAAAATTCTTTCCTATTTTCTCTGGAAGTGCTTTGACGGATGATGGAATTAAAGAGTTTCTGGATGGAGTCATTACTTATTTACCTTCTCCAATTGAGCACCCAGAATTTGAGGCTCACCTCCTGAATTCTGAAGAGATTAGACGAATTAAGCCGTCTGATCATGCTTCTTTGACAGGGTATGTTTTTAAGTCAATGTTTGATCCTCATCTTGGACATCTATCCTTGGTTCGTATTTTAAGTGGAAAATTAACAACAAATTCTTCATTTTTTAACGTTAACCAAAATATAAAAGAAACAGTTAGCTCTATTAGCATGCTACAGGGAAAAGAGCAGATTAGTGTTGCAGAGGCAAGTTGTGGTGATATTGTTGCATTGCCAAAGCTCAAGAATACTCATGTGTGTGATACGTTATGTGAGAATAAGGAAAGAATTATTTTCGATCCGATAAAATTTCCTGAACCATCGATCTCGGCATCTGTTAAGCCTAAGACGCGTTCGGATGAAGAGAAGATTTCGGCGAGCTTGCATCGTATGTGCGAAGAAGATCATACGTTTCAAACTCATCGAGATAGCGACACAAATGAACTTATTATTTCTGGTGTCGGAGATCTTCATCTTAAGATTATGCTGGAAAGAATGAAAACGCGTTACCATGTTGATGTGGATCTCGGGACACCTAAGGTTTCTTATCGAGAAACTATTTCAAGATCAGCGCGTGCTCGCCATAAATATAAAAAGCAATCTGGCGGACGCGGACAATATGGTGATGTTGATCTTGAAGTTAAGCCATTGCCAAAAGAGGGATTAGAGTTTGAGTTTATCAATAAAATTTTTGGCGGGGCTATCCCAAGAAATTATATCCCATCTGTTGAAAAAGGAGTGCGTCAAGTTGTTCATGACGGTGTTTTAGCTGGATTTCCTATTCAAAATATCCAGGTGACTCTTTTGGATGGGTCGTTTCATGCGGTTGATTCGTCTGATATGGCATTTCAGATTGCAGCAGGGATGGCTTTAAGGGAAGCGGTTAAGGACGCAGGCCCAGCTCTGCTTGAGCCAATTATGGAAGTCGTCATCGTCGTTCCAGATGAATCGGTAGGGCAAATTACAAAAGATATTAGTTCGAGGCGTGGACGCATTATGGGGTCTGAATCTAGAGTTAAGAAACAAATTGTAAAAGCTCATGTGCCTCTTTCAGAAATGTTTAAATATGCAACTGATCTTCGGTCTGTTACGGCAGGGCGAGGAACTTACAGTATGAAGTTTTCTCATTATGAGAAATCTCCAGAAAAAGTTGTATCACAAGTTGTTGCAGAAAAGGCCAAGAAAGAATAAAGGCTTAAGATGTCATGGAAGGGCAAACCGTTTTCTTGCGGCTTGCCCTTCCTTTATTATCCCTATAATACTTCTTGTCGAGTAAACTTAAAAAAGGTAAAATACATTTATTAAAAATATTTATACAGAGAAAGATTGGAATCAATAAATTAAGGAGTTTTAGAAATGAAAAAACTGATTGTTTTTCTTTTGCTTTTAACGGTTGCTGGCTGTGCATTTATTTACAGCAAAGATGAAACTGTTAAATCCGTTGGAATTAGCAAAACAGATGCTGGTCAGGTTTTAGATGAAATACAGCAAAAGCCTGATGATGAGAAAACAAAAATTTGGCCTCGTGAAAAGAAACAATAAGGAAAATTCGTGACGGAAGTATTGAGCACTATACCTGTTATTTTGGGAAGTTCTTGGGGTTCAGGGGTCAATCTCTATTTGACTACGGCAGGTCTTGGTATCGCACATAGACTTAATTTGATTGCTCTCCCAGGCAATATGGATACGCTAGGTCATCCGCTAATTATTATTGCAGCGCTTTTACTCTACGGTATTGAATTTTTTGCTGATAAGATTCCCTATGTGGATTCAGCGTGGGATAGCGTTCATACGTTCATCCGACCAGCTGGCGGGGCGGCTTTAGGCTATATGGCGGCAGCAGGAGCAGGGCCTGCGATGCAGATACCTGTAGCTCTTTTAGCAGGTGGTGTTGCGCTAGAATCACATCTCACAAAAGCCACAGCAAGAGTCGCTATTAATACTTCACCTGAGCCGATTACGAATTCTGTGGCAAGTGTTACCGAGGATGCTTCGGTTGTTGGTATTTTGTATCTTGTTATTAAGCATCCTGTCATGGCTAGCATTGTTGTTATTTTATTTATTTTGGTTTCGATATGGTTTCTAAAAAAGATGTTTAGATTTCTAAAGCGCATTTTTAATCCACCCAAAAAAGAAGAATCTCAGCCGCAGGTACTTGAATCATGAGAATTTTAAAGATTTTTATTTGTTTCTTTTTTCTAATCTCGTCGGTATGTTTGGGTTTTGAAGATGACCTGAATCCTCCTGAAACTATTCTAAGCGATGTGCCTGTGGGGATGGAGGCCATCCAGATTACAAACGGTTATCGTATTATTGCTCCTGAAGGGGCAAAGATAAAGAGAGTTGGAGCACAAATTATTGTAGAAGGAGATAAAGAATATTATTCACGTCGATTTCATGAATTAACACAAGAAATTAAAAGTTTAAAGGAATTCTCGTCTGTATTAAAGAATCAAATTGAAACTCTTAATCAAACCGTTGAAAATCAGCAAAAACTTATTGAACAAATTACGAAAATTGAAGAAGAGGAAAAGGAGTAAGTCTTGGAAGCATTTGCGTTAATCCTGTTGGCCCTATGCGTTGTTTTGGGTTTTTCTTTAATTTTTTTCACAACGTTTGGAACGCTTGTTATTTTGGCAGGAGCTTGTTTTTTTGCTTTGGCAACGGATTTTTTAATATTACGATTTAGCGATATAATTATTATTCTTTCTCTTTATCTTTTGGGAGAAATTTCTGAATATGTTTTTGTTATGATCGGAGCAAAGAAATTTGGTGCATCAAATTGGGCTATGGTTGGCGCTCTTGCAGGTGGGATTTTAGGTGCTTTGTTCGGAGCGGTTTTTTTTGGCGTCGGAATTATCGCAGGAACCTTTTTAGGAATTTTCTTTGGCGCTTTCTTTGCCGAGCTTATTGTCAAAAAAGATAGCTATCAATCAATCAAGGCAGGCTTAGGGGGCGTGATCGGGCGTATGGGATCTATCATTGTAAAGCTTATGATTGCGGTGTGCATGGCGGGGATTATCCTTATTCGGATTTTAAAGGTTTAAAAGAATATGCAAGATAAAGATGATTTAAAGCAAATTGATGTCAGCAGCAGATTTTAAATGAAATCATGGATTTTTTTTATTTTATATTGAATATTTTCGCCCTTGGAAAGCATTGATTTTCTGATAGAATATATTTTATGAAACAGACATCCTTAATAAGTGGAATAATTTTTGCCATCTCCTTTTTGTTTTTATCAACTGCCCAAGCAGTCACAACTAACGACATTAAGACCGCAATCTTAAAGGAAGATTTTGATAAAGCGAAGGAGTTGTCAGCTAGCCTTTTGTCTGGACCGCTATCCGAGCAGGAGGAGGGAGAGGTGCGATATTGTCTGGCATTAAGCGAACTTTATTTGGGTGCGCATGAGAAAGCCTTAGGAACTTTTAAGCAAGTTGTGCAGCAAGCCGATAGCAGAGACCTTTACGATCAAGCATCAATTGGAGTTGTTAATGCGTATTATTTAATGGGAAATTATGACATGGCTTTAAATAAGGCAAAAATTCTTTTAGATCAGCGGCCTGACTCTAATTTCTTAAGCATAATCTATTTGAAGATTGCGCGTGCAAACTTAAAGCTTACCCAATGGGATCAAGCTCGAAAAGTCTTGCGTAAGATTGTAGAAGAATTTTCAGGTAGTTTGGAAGCTTTTACGGCAAAGCAGCTTTTAGAAGAAAAGAAATATTTTACTGTTCAAGTCGGCGCTTTCTTAGATCAGAAGCGGGCTGAAAAACTTGTCTTAGAACTTAAATTAAAAGGACAATACGGTTATATTGTTGAGATGACCGATAAAGATGGGCAAAAGTTTTATCGTGTTCGCATTGGAGAATTAACTTCTTTGGAAAAAGCAAAGCGTCTTCGAACCAAACTTTCTGATATTGGATACCCTACCATCATCTATCCTTAAATTTATGATAAAGAAGAAAATTATTTTTATTGTAGGACCCACAGCCGTCGGAAAAACTGATGTTGCATTTTGGTTAGCTAAAAGACTAAAAACAGAAATTGTTTCTTGCGATGCAATGCAAGCCTACAGGGAAGTTTCTATCTTAACCGGCAAGCCATCTTGTCGAATGCTAAAAACTGTTAAGCATCATTTGATTGATGCAGTTTCTGTCACTAAGAATTTCGATGTCTTTATCTTTCGCAAGAAAGCTCTTCGCGCGATTCGCGCGATTGAAAGAAAAAAGATGATTCCTGTTGTTGTAGGCGGAAGCGGTCTATATATGTCTGCTTTGCTAGATGGGATATTTGAAGAAGAGCATCGAGGACGGAATCTCGAAGTGCGAAAGAAAATTGAAGAGAATATTCAAAGCAAAGGAAAAGAAAAGATGTTTGAACGTCTTAGAAAAATAGATCCGATGTCTGCCTCCAGAATTCATATTAATGATGTTAGGCGTCTTGTCCGTGCTTTAGAAGTTTTTGAAATTTATGGAAAACCAATTAGTCAGCTTCAGCCGAATCGAGAAGGTCTTTGGGATAAATACAATGTTCGAATTTTTATGCTCAATCGGGATCGAGACAAGCTTTATGATCGTATTAATAAACGTGTTGATAAAATGTTTAAAGCGGGTGCGCTTAAAGAGATCAAAAAAATAAAACAAAAAAAGATTAGTCAAACAGCACGGGGTATTATTGGGCTTAAGGAAACGTTTACGTTTTTGGGTGGAGGTCATGATTTAGAAAAGATAAAGGAAAGCATAAAAAAGAATACTCGCAATTTTGCTAAACGTCAGCTAACGTGGTTTCGACGAGATCAAAGATTAAAATGGATCAATATCAAGGAAAGTGATACAGCAAAAAGTATCAGAGAAGAAATTTTAAAGAAGGTGGTTAAGTGACAGAAAAAATTTTAGTTGTAGCTATTGAATTTAAGAAAGGGCGAAACTGGCCTATCAAGGAGATTGCTGAGGAGCTGAAAGAGTTGATCCTTTCTTGTGGAGGAGATATTGTTGATCTGGTGATATGTCGAGGAGTGGAGCCAACGTCAAAATTTTTAATTGGAGAAGGAAAAGTTAAAGAAATTGCAGAAATTTGTGGGTTTAAAGAAATCAATACAGTTGTTTTTAGCCAAGAACTAAAAGGACGTCAGAAGCGTAATCTTGAAAAAGAACTTGGAACTAAAGTTATTGATCGGACACAGGTGATTTTAGATATTTTTGCAAAACATGCTAAGTCGCAAGAAGGGAAAATGCAGGTCGAGCTTGCGCAACTTCAATATCTTTTGCCGCGTTTAATAGGAAAAGGAACAGAAATGTCTCGTTTGGGTGGCGGTATTGGAACGCTTGGGCCGGGTGAGACAAAGCTTGAAGTGGATCGTAGGCGTATTGCAGACCGCATTGAGAGATTAAAAAAACAACTTGAGGGAGTTAGTCAGATTCGAAAAACAAAACGTAAAAGAAGGCAAGATCAGAAAATTCCTGCGATTTCATTAGTTGGTTATACTAATGCTGGTAAATCAACGCTTTTAAATCAAGTGACAAAATCTGAGCAACGTGTTTATGATGGACTTTTTACAACACTCGACCCGTTATCCCGACAGTATGTGATGCCTAATCATCAGACGATTGTCTTGTCGGACACTGTTGGTTTTTTGCATGAGCTACCTCATGGGCTTATTGATGCATTTCATGCAACGCTTGAGGAGATTGAAGAGGCGGATATCTTGCTTCATGTTGTTGATGTGAGCAGTGATAAGTTTCGAGATTTTCATGAGTCTGTTGTTAAGGTGTTAGAAGAGCTTCACGTGCAAGATAAACCGACAATAACGGTATTTAATAAAATTGATAAAATAGAAGATCGATCAGAATTAAGTTTTTTAGTTGATAGTTTTGAAAATGTTGTCTTTGTTTCGGCGCAAACAGGGGAGAATGTTGATTATTTGGTAGATCGCATTTCGAAGGTGCTTGCGCCTACACTAAAGAAAGTAGAAGTTTATATTCCTCTTGATCGAATGGATCTCGTTAATCTTTTGCATCAAGAAGCTCAAGTGCATGCGATTGAATATACTAGCGAGCGTGTTTATGTTTGCGCTTCTGTCCCGCCTAAAGTTTTTCAGATTATTAAAGGCTTTTCTTCGCTATGAAGTTAGTTTGTAGAAGATGGAAAGGTTTATGTAATCTAAAACTCTCGCGTTGCTTATATTCCTTAATTTAATTGCTTCTAAAAGAAAGCGCTTTCATAAAAATGTGTGTCTTTATGGCATATTGTATTTTAGATGCTATACTTTAATAGAAATTAGAAATTGTTCTTTTTTGAAAAAGGCTTTCTTCACAAGAGATAGGGAATATTAGAGCTCAAATTTGTATAGAGCCTATTTAAATAGATAGATATTGTTCTTTTAAGGATGTTTTAGTAAGACTTCTCGAAAAGGCAAACTTTGGGGAACCAAAGGACGCAAAGCCAGCAACTCAAGAGCTGAGGTTTGGGCTACCGAAAGAAGAAAGGCATAGATATTTATTGACCCTATTCTTGAAGTTTTTCGAGAATAGGGATTTTTTGTTTTTGACAAGAACTCTTGGCAAAAAACATCCAAAGGCTCAGAAGCGCCAATGAGCGCTTGAGACGTGGATATGATAGATAGAGATAAAGCTTTGAAACGGAATGATAAATTTGTTTTTATAAAAAGGGAGAAGAAAAAAATGAGAAGAAGAATTATAATTAGTTTTTTGACAATAGCAGCCTTTTTAGGTCTTTCGGTTTCAGCTTATTGCGCGCCTAGTGCTTTTGGGCGTAACGTAAGAGTTCCGACATCTGCAAGCTCTCCAGACGTATCAGAGGCTCAGTCAGAAGTTCTTGAAGAACAAGACCTGTTGGATTCCTATTATCTAGAATCAGGGGATGAGGAAGAGGAAGGTTATAGGTCTGGAATTGCTTCTCCTGTTAGCATTGCCAACAACACGTTAGCCAATGAAGATAGCTATGTTGAAGGCCAATTCTTTATTAAATTCAAAAATCCTTCTGACAATCCAAAGATGTTTGATAATTTGTCTGCAGAGGATGTTTTTTCTGCTACGCCTGATCTTGCAAGAATTGTAGCTAAATACGATATTCGTCCTACAAATATTAAAAGACTTTTTTCCAAATTAACAAATTCTACAAAAGAAAACATTCGAAATAAAGCAGCCGCGCTTAAAAATACGTTCATTTTTATATCTTATAGTGAAGACAGCGTTAAGCTTATTGAAGAATTGAGCGCACTGCCTGAATCTATTTATGCAGAAAGAATCCCAAAAATAAAGGCTTTTTATACTCCAGACGATCCAGAATATTCTCAACAATGGCATTTGCCTCAAATTCAAGCTTCAGCGGCTTGGGATATTTATAATGCTAATACAGATAATAGCGAGGTTGTTATTGCTGTTGTTGATGATGCGGTGAAGCTAGGTCACGAAGATTTAAATAGTAATATTTGGGTCAACCCAAATGAAATTCCGAACAATGGTATTGATGATGACGCTAATGGATATATAGATGATGTTAATGGCTACGATGTTGCAGAAGATGATAATGACCCAAATCCTCCAGCCAATGCAACAAATACCTATTTTATGCATGGAACACATGTGGCAGGTATTGCTGCAGCTGTTTCCAATAACACAATAGGCGTTTCTTCTATATCAGGTGCAGGGCAGAACAAAGTTAAGATTATGGCTGTTAAGACAAAAGAGGACTCGAGCCCAGGTGGTTCTTTAGAAGCTACATTTGAAGGCTTAGAATATGCAATTGCAGCGGACGCTAATGTTATTAATATGTCATGGGGTGGGAGTGGATATTCTCGAACTTATCAAGATCTTTTTATTGTAGCACATTCTTTGGGTGTTACATTGGTAGCAGCAGCAGGAAATGATTTTACTGAAAGCTATAAATATCCAGCAAGCTATCTTTATGTTGTTTCTGTTGGGGCAACTGATCAGTCTGATCAAAAAGCAACTTTTTCTAATTATGGCTATCAAATAGATGTTATGGCTCCTGGCATTGATATTTTGAGTACATTACCCGTTAATGATAGTTCTTATGGAAACCTAAGCGGAACTTCTATGGCTTCTCCTTTAGTTGCTGGATTAGCAGGGCTGATACGTTCATATAATGATGCTCTTACTCCTCATCAGGTGGAAATTTTAATAGAAGAAAATTGTGACAATATTGATGCGCAAAATTTAGATTATATGGGGAAGATAGGTGCTGGAAGGATAAATGCAAATAATATTATGCAGGATTTACAAGGAAATAATATTCCTGAGGATGAAGACTTTACAGCTATTAATAGCTATTTAACTTCATCTTGTTGGGGGGTTACAGACTTTGGTGATTACGATAATGATGGCGATTTAGACATTTTGGTTACTGGCTGGCTTGTTGAAGGTCCAGGGTCATCCTTAGATGTAACAAAAGTTTTGCGTAATGATGGCTTAGTAAATGGGGAATGGGAATTTGTAGACATAAATGCAGGGCTACCTGGCCGACATTATTCTGATGTTATGTGGGCAGATTATGATAATGATGGATATTTAGACATTACATTAACGGGGAGCAATAAGATCGAGCTATATCATAATGATGGGTTAGTAGGCGGTCAGTGGACATTTACAAAATTAAGTAACTTTCTTGTTTATACCCAGCCGGGTCATTCGGCCTGGGGTGATTACGATAATGATGGTGATTTAGATCTTCTTGTCGCAAATTTTGGTCCAGACCTTTATCGCAATGATGGATTAGTAAATGGCCAATTTCATTTTACGCGTATTTGGGGAGCTTTTCCTCAGCAGCAGACTATTAATGCAGTTGCATGGGGTGATTACGATAATGATGGTGACTTAGATGTTCTTTCTTCAGGGGCAGCTGTTTATCCGCAGGAAACAAAAATTTATCGCAATGATGGTCAAGGAACAGGAAATCAATGGCAGTTTACAGATATTAATGCGAATTTTCCATCGTTAAGATTAACGTTCCATGAATGGGGTGATTACGATAATGATGGTGACTTAGACATTTTGTTGTCAGGACTTCTTCCTTCTTCGCCAGGATCAACAACAGGAGACCCGATTGTTAAAATTTATCGCAATGAAGGAAGTGGTCAATTTATTGATATTAATGCAGGGTTAACGGGTGTTTATGTATGCGATGGTGCAAGCAATGTTTCTTGGGGGGATTATGACAATGATGGCGATTTAGATGTCGCTTTGCTTGGAAAGATTGCTTATGATTCTTGGAATCAGCGCATGGTTTCTAGAATATTTATAAATGATAATGGTATTTTTAATGAAAATAATGCTGAACTTATTGGCGGGTCTGTTGGCGCTATTGTTTGGGGAGATTTTGATGGTGATGGAGATTTAGATATTCTTGCCAATGGTTGGGTAGACGGTGGCGGCAACTGTGCGATATTTCATCAGCACGCAAGAACGCAAATTTATAAAAATAATTCTATTATTGCTAATGATGTTCCAACTCAACCGACAAATATTCAAGCTAGCGTTTTAGGTAGCGATGTGGTTTTAAGTTGGCAGAAATCGACCGACAGTGAAACACCGCAAGATGGGCTTAATTATAATATTTTTATCGGAACTTCGCCAAGCTCGGTAGATGTGGTTTCTCCAATGTCTCAATTAAGCGATGGGTGGCGTAGAGTTGTTTCATTGGGGTCTCAAAATCAAAACACCTCTTGGGCAGTTTCTGATTTAGGAGATGGAACATACTATTGGGGTGTTCAAGCGATTGATACGGCGTTTGCGGGATCTCTTTTTGCTACGGGAAGTTTTATAATAAATACTGGTTCTCCAACGACTTTCACTATTTCAGGAACTGTTAAGGATGTTGCAAACAGTAATATAGGTACGGCTCAGCTGACTAAGATTATAAATGGATCAGCGAGTACAGTTTCTGTTGCGAGCGGTAGCTATTCTTTTGTTGTAAATTCTGGAGACACTGTTTCGTTGACACCTTCAGCACCTGGATATGCTTTTGTTCCCGCGACCAAGACTTTTTCAAATATTACAGCTAATCAGGTTCAAAACTTTGTTGGAACTCTGCAGACATTCACCGTCTCAGGAACAGTCTTGGACAGCAATGGCAACACAATCGCAAACGCTACTGTCAACACTCAAGATGCATCGTCAGGAAGCTATTCATTTATTGTTAACTATGGTGAGAACATAACTCTTGTCCCGCAAGCGGCAGGTTATGATTTTACACCAACAGATAAAACGTTTAGCAATGTAACAGGTGATGAAGTTCAAAATTTTGTTGGAACTCTGCAGACATTCACCGTCTCAGGAACAGTCTTGGATAGCAATGGCAACACAATCGCAAGCGCGACTGTCAATGGTCAAGATGCATCGTCAGGAAGCTATTCATTTATTGTTAACTATGGTGAGAACATAACTCTTGTCCCGCAAGCGGCAGGTTATGACTTTACACCAACAGATAAAACGTTTAGCAATGTAACAGGTGATGAAGTTCAAAATTTTGTTGGAACTCTGCAGACATTCACCGTCTCAGGAACAGTCTTGGATAGCAATGGCAACACAATTGCAAACGCTACTGTCAATGGTCAAGACGCATCGTCAGGAAGCTATTCATTTACCGTTAGCTATGGTGACAACATAACACTTGTCCCACAAGCGGCAGGTTATGATTTTACACCAACAGATAAAACGTTTAGCAATGTAACGGGTGATGAAGTTCAAAACTTTGTTGGAACTCTGCAGACATTCACCGTCTCAGGTTCTGTCTTGGATGCTAATTATGATCCTATTCCTGGTGCGACTATAAATGGTCAGGATGTATCAAGCGGTAATTATTTATTTACGGTTAATTATGGTAACAATATAACGTTGATACCTCATGCTGTGGGGTATGATTTTGTGCCAGTTTTAGTAACATTGACTAACATTGTAACTGATCAATATCAAGATTTCGTGGGAAAAATTCAAATGTTTACTATTTCAGGTATTATTAAATATTCAAATGGATCTGGCCCAGTTGAAGACGTTAAATTAAAAGATGACGAAGGAAATCTTTTAGCTGTGACAAACGTAGAAGGACTTTATTCTTTTGATAAAGAATATGGTTGGTCTAATACTGTAACACCATCAAAAGTTGATCACGTATTTGATCCGCAACAAAGATCATATGCGAATCTTCAGACAGATAGAAATCATCAGGACTATAAATCAAAAAGACATCTTTTAGTTATCTCAGGACGTATTGTAAATATGCCAAACGATATCGATTTAACTGGATTTCAAATCATAGGAGAGAATGGAGAAGTTTTGGCAATAACAGGCGTAAATGGAAAATATTCTTTTGAAAAGTCTGTTGGGTGGTCTGGTAAAGTGAAGCCTTTTAAGCTTGGTTATAAATTCTTGCCACGGCAAAGGAGATATCAAAATATTCAAACAAATTATTTTGCAGAGGATTATTTGGCACAGAGAATAATATCATCACAGAGAATAATATCATCTATTCACTAAGAAGATAGTTTGTGATAGTGGGGTCGCGAGGGCGGGGTTCTTAGGAATCCCGCCCATTTTTTTTAGATGTTTTGACAAATAAATCTTCTTGATATACAATTTAACTCTTACTTAATAAATGTTTTTAAATGAAGGGATTTTATGCAAGATATGACAATGGTTCAAGAAGGTTCGATGCGTGATTTGGCAATTCAAAGTTCAAAGAATTTTAAGAAATCTTGGATTGACCTCGGACGTGTTTTGTATTCTATCTGGAGAGACAAGACTTATAAGGAGTGGGGATATCAGAATTTTGATACTTATGTAACTAAAGAAGTCGGCATTCGAAAAGCAACATCGCTAAAGCTTCTGAAATCGTATTATTTTCTTGAAAAAGAAGAGCCGCTATATGTTGATAAAGAGTATGCTGATAATGCTGATGCAGCAAAGATTCCTAGTTATGAAGCTGTTGATGTTTTAAGACAAGCCAAAGATAAAAATATTAACCATGAAGATTATCAGTCTCTTAAGGAGAAAGTTTTTTTAAAAGGTAAGGATTCTAAGGAAGTTCGAAAAGACCTAACTCTTTTCATGCGTGAACGCGAAGAGCTTGATCCTGAAGAAGCCTGGCAAAAGAGAAAACAAACGAATATTAAGCGTTTTGTCGGGACACTTAAATCTTTGAAAAGAGAGATGGAAGATTCAAAGATTCTTCCGGCTCAAATAGCAAAAGAAGTTAACAGTCTTATTGCCAAGTTAGAAGACCAACTCTAATAAAATTCCTAAAAATATTTTATTGACAAGAAAGAAGTTTTTGTTATAATTTTAACTTAGCATTCTCGAGGTAAGAGTGCTAATTTTACTCTAACACATTATATTTACAGGGTTTTTATTCTAGAAGAAATTAGAAAAGAAGAGACATGAGCTTAAAACGTTTAGATCCGCAGTATCGAAAAGAGAAGATTTTGGCCTATGTTGTCAGCCATTATATTCAAGATATAGTGCCAGTTAGTTCTAATCAAATTGTTGAAGAGCAACTTTTTGCTTTAAGTCCAGCAACGATTCGAAATGTTTTAGCTGAGCTTGAGGATGATGGGTTTTTAACCCATCCGCATACTTCAGCAGGGCGTGTTCCAACTCAAGATGGATATCGATATTATGTTGATCATTTAATGGAAGAAATTAATCTTTTGGCTGCTGAAAAGCAAAGAATTATGGCTGAATATAGCCAGGGCATTTTAGAATTAGAAGTTCTTTTAGAAAAAACATCAGAGATTTTGTCGCAGGAAACGCAGTATCCAAGCATTATTTCTATAGATGGATATGGGGATAAAATATTTTGTCGTGGCATTAGTTTTGTTGCTGGATATCCAGAATTTCATAATTTTCAGAAGATTGAATGTCTTCTTCGTCTTCTTGAGCAGAAGGAACGGATTTTGGAAATTATTAATCGAGATTTAGAAAAGAAAATTCACATTTATATCGGTGATGAGGCAGGTTGCTCAGACATGGACGGTTGTTCTTTAATAGTTTCTCGATATGGAAAAAAAGATGGTCCGCAAGGACGTGTTGCGCTTTTAGGTCCAACGCGTATGAATTATGAAAAAACAATTTCGACTTTAGAATACTTTACAGAGTTGATTGATGAAATGTTAGTAGGATAAAGAATATGAAAAAAGATGAAAAGAAAAAAGAAAAGAAAAATGATGTCGTTATTCTCAAAAAAGAAGAGCATCAAAAGTTATTAGATGAAGCGTCTGAGCATAAAGATAAATATTTAAGAATTTATGCTGAGTTTGAAAATATGAGGAAGCGTACAGAGCGTGAAAAGCTTGAATTTGTAAAATACGCAAATCAAGAATTGATTGTGGAATTTTTAAGTATTCTCGACGATCTAGAGCGATCTGTTGAAGCAGCGCGTGCTAACCATGAAGATTATACCGCCTTTTTAAAAGGTGTTGAAATGGTGATGGCACATGTTTATGATCTTTTGCGTAAAAATGATGTTAAACCAATTGAAGCTAAAGGAAAAATGTTTGATCCGCATTGTCACGAAGCGTTAATGCAGGAAGAAACGGATGATGCCGAAGAAGGAATTGTTTTAGATGAATTTCAAAAAGGATACACATTCGGCGATAAAGTAATTCGCACAAATAAAGTAAAAGTTGCAAAACAAAAACAAAATCAACAAGAACAAGAATAACAAATTTTAAAAAGTAGATATAATTTAAAGAAAGAAGGAGGGTATAAGAATGGCAAAAGTTATAGGAATTGATTTAGGAACATCAAATTCAGCGGCTGCAGTTATGGAAGCAGGCCGTCCATCGATTATTCCATCAGCAGAAGGTGCGGGTGTTGCATCAGGTAAGGCGTTTCCGTCTTTTGTTGCATTTGACAAAGAGGGTAATCGTCTTGTTGGTGAGCCAGCAAAAAGGCAAGCTGCCGTTAATCCGCAAGGAACGGTTTATGCTGCTAAAAGAAAGATGGGAACTAACGAAAAATTTACTGTAGACGGAAAAGATTATACCCCTCAACAGATCAGTGCCTTTATTTTACAAAAGATTAAAGCAGATGCAGAGAAATATCTTGGCGACACTGTCGAGGAAGCCGTTGTTACAGTCCCTGCGTATTTTAATGATAATCAAAGACAAGCAACAAGAGATGCTGGAGAAATTGCGGGATTAAAGGTGTTGCGCATTATCAATGAGCCAACAGCTGCTTGTTTGGCTTATGGTCTTGATAAAGCAGGTAAAGAGCAAAAAATTATGGTTTTTGATTTTGGCGGTGGAACCCTTGATGTTACTATCCTTGAGATGGGATGGGATGAATCGCATAAAGCAGCAACATTCGAAGTGTTGTCTACTAGCGGAGATAATCATCTTGGTGGAACAGATATGGATAATGTGCTGATTGATTATATTTGCGAAGAGTTCAAAAAAGAAAGCGGCGTTGATTTAAAGAATGACAAAATGGCTTTCCAAAGACTTCGTGAGGCAGCTGAGAAAGCAAAGGTCGAGCTTTCTTCGACGATTTCCACAGATGTTAACCTTCCTTTTATTACAGCGGATGCAACAGGACCAAAGCATCTTAACTTAAAGATTGAACGTGCAAAATTGGAAAGTTTGGTTTCTTCCATTGTTGATCGTTGTCAAGATCCTATCACTCAAGCTTTAAAAGATGCTGGAGCAAAATTGGGAGAAGATATCAAAATTGATAAAGTTATTTTAGTTGGTGGGCCAACACGCATGCCGATTGTTCAAGAATTTGTTGAAAAACAAGTTGGTCAAAAAATTGAGCGGGGCATCGATCCAATGGAATGTGTAGCTCTTGGTGCTGCAGTGCAAGGGTCTATCATCAAAGGTGATTCTAAAGAAGTTCTTCTTTTAGATGTTACGCCACTTTCTCTAGGGATTGAAACATTGGGAAGTGTTTGCACAAAATTAATTGAAAGAAATACAACGATTCCGACGAAGAAAAGCCAAATCTTTTCAACGGCAGATGATAATCAAACAGCGGTAACCATTCGCGTTCTTCAAGGGGAACGTCAACTGGCAGGGGACAATACAGAGCTTGGGCGTTTTGATCTTGTTGGGCTTCCTGCGGCACCGCGCGGAATTCCACAGATTGAAGTTACGTTTGATATTGATTCTGATGGAATCGTGCATGTTTCTGCAAAAGATAAGGCAACTGGAAAAGAGCAGTCGATTAAAATTACTGCACCAACTAAATTGTCAGATGAAGATATTGATAAGATGGTTAAAGAGGCAGAAAAGTTTTCGGAAGAAGATAAGAAGAAAAAAGAAGAGATTGAGACTGTTAATCAGGCAAATAGTTTTGTTTATGCTACAGAAAAATCTTTGAAAGATTATGGAGATAAAGTTTCCGCTGACGATAAAGCTAATATTGAAAAAGAGCTTGTTGCTTTAAAAGAGGTCATTAAAACAAATGATGTTGAGAAAATTAAGCCAGTAATGGAATCTTTGCAGACGGCAAGTCATAAGTTAGCTGAAGAAATGTACAAAGCAAGCGCGGCTCAGCAAGCACAGGGTCAATCTGGAGGTGAAGCGCAAGCAGGTCCAGACGGTGATCAAACAGCTCAAGATTCTGAAGCAAAGGGTCCGAATAAAGAAGAGGTGGTGGACGCTGATTTTACAGCAGAGGATGATAAAAAAGAAAGCGTTTAAATATTTAGATAGTGAATATTTCACACGATAAACGTGCGGGATAAATTCGTTTAACAAGCTTACAGAAGCCTAAAGGCTTCTATGAGTTTGGAGTTCATTTATGAAAAAAGATTATTACGAAGTTTTAGGGGTTAAAAGAGAAGCGACGATAAGCGAGATTAAGAAATCTTATCGCAAGCTTGCACTTTCACATCATCCGGATCGTGTTTCCGAGGATAAAAAGAAAAAAGCAGAAGAAGAGTTTAAGGAAATTTCTGAAGCTTATGCTGTTTTGTCAGATCCAAGCAAGAGAAAAACGTATGATCAACTTGGTCATGCGGGCATTGATCAAAATTATACGTCAGATGATATTTTTAGAAATGCTGATTTTAGTAGCATTTTTCAGAATATGGGCTTTGGTGGGGATGTCTTTGAAGATATTTTAGGTGGATTTGGTTTTGGCGGAGGATCTAGCAGATCGCGTGGTTCAAGACGTGGGCAAAATATTCAATATGAAGTCGAGCTTACTTTAAAAGAGGCATTTGATGGACTTAATAAAACAATTAAAGTTCCTCGTCATGATTTTTGTAAACCATGCAATGGTTCTGGGGCAAAGCCTGGAACGCAACCTAAGGCGTGTCCAAGATGTCAAGGCAGAGGTCAAGTTGTCACAGATAGTGGTTTTTTTAGAATGGCACAGACTTGTCCTCAATGTCGCGGTGAGGGAAAAATAACTTCTGAATTTTGTCCTAGTTGTCAAGGTCAAGGCGTTGTGCGTGTGATGAGAAAAATTGAGGTTAAGTTTCCGGCTGGTGTTGCCACAGGCTCACAGCTTCGCATTCAAGGTGAAGGGGAGGTGGGAAAAGCTGGACGAGGTGATCTTTATGTTTATATTCGCGTTCGTGAAGACGAAATCTTTAAACGTGAAGGACATGATGTTTATATAAATTTACCACTTCATTTTATTAAAGCAGCGCTTGGCGCAGAAGTAAGCGTTCCAACACTTGGTGGAAATGTTAAGATGAAAATTCCTACAGGAACGCAAAGTGGAAAAATGTTTCGACTTAGAGCAAAGGGAATGCCAGATTTGCGTGGGCGAGGAGTTGGTGATCAATATGTGCGTGTGATGCTGCAAGTGCCAACAAAACTTTCGAAAGAACAAAAAAAGATTTTAGAAGAGTACGCTCGCGTTAGCGGTGAGGAAATTCTTGAACAAAACGAGTCTTTTTCAGAGAGATTAAAGAAAGTCTTTAAATAGGGAAATTATTTATGCCAACATATGAATATGAATGTTCTTCATGCGGCCATCAGCTAGAAATTTTGCAGTCTATAGTCGAGAAGCCTTTAAAGAAATGTCCTGAATGTGAAAAAAACAGTTTGCAGCGTTTGCTAGGCATAGGGGCAGGCGTTATTTTTAAAGGGAGCGGATTCTACGAGACTGATTACAAGAAAAAGGAACCTTCAAAAAACGAATCTCAGCCAAAGCCGACCTGTCCGTCAGATTGCCCCAACAAAGGCTGCCCGGCAAATTCATAATTTCTTGAAATGATAGGTATTTTGAAAGAGACGAAATTTCTTAGATTTTGGTTTTCTGACCCTAATTATTCTGGTATTATTTCTTATATCCTAGAATGCCTGCTTAGGCTTGAAGTTAACCATATTTAAAAGAAAGTTTTAAACATGACACAAATTAGAGCATTTAAAGCCGTACATTATAATCAAAAAAAGATTGCTGATTTATCTCAAGTGGTTTGTCCGCCATATGATGTTATTTCGCCTGAGGCTCAAGCCGCTTTTCATAGTGCCCATCCTAATAATTTTATTCGTATTCTTTTGGGAATGAGTAAGGCTAAAGATAATTCTTATGATAATAAATATACGCGCGCAAAAAAGATTTTTTCAGAATGGATGAAAAAGTATATTCTTGTTCAAGACGACAAGCCATGCTTTTATCTTTATAAGCAAGAATATAAAGTGTGTGGCCAAAAGAAGGCGCGAATAGGATTTTTGACATTAATGCATCTTCAGGACAAGGAAGAATCGAAGATTTATCCTCATGAGAACACGCACATGGAAGCTAAAAAAGATCGTCTTCGTCTTTGGCGTAATGTCAAAGCGAACTTAAGTCCGATTTTTGTTTGTTTTTCGGATAAGTACAAGAGGATTGAGGGTATTTTTCATGATGTTGCTTCTCAAAAAGAGTCCATCATTGATATTGTTGATAATGATCAGGTTCGCCATATTGTTTCGCGCATGGATGATCCAGCCTCTATTGAAAAAGTCAAAAGTTTAATTGATGGACAGCAATTGTTTATTGCTGATGGGCATCATCGCTATGAAGTGGCCATGGAATATCGAAAATCTCGTATGCAACGAAAGAAAAAGACAACAGGAAAAGAATCTTTTAATTATATTATGACGTATATGACAAATTTAGAGTCTAAGGATTTGGTTATTTTTCCTATTCATCGTGTCGTTAAGAAATTTCCTTCAAAAATAGATTTTCTGGAAGAATTTTTTAGAATTGATAAAATAAAGAATATTCAAGACCTTCAAAATTTGCTTGGTAAAGCTGGTAAAAATGAGCATGCTTTTGGTCTCTATACGCGGGACGGAATCAAATTGTTGCGTTTGAAAAATAGAATTCTTATTGATCAGCATATCCATGAAGGCTCCAAAGAGTTCCGAAGTTTAGATGCTACGATTTTAAAAACACTTGTTTTTGATCGTGTTAATATTATGTTAGACAGTATTACATATAAGAAAGATTTAAATGAAGCGGTTAAGATGGTTGATTCAAAAAAAGCTGCAGCATGTTTTGTCATGAATGCTGTTGGAGTTGAACAGCTTAAAGCTATTGCGTTAAATGGTGAGAAGATGCCGCCCAAGACAACTTATTTTTATCCAAAAGTTCTTTCGGGGCTAACTATCCATAAGATGGATTCATAAAACAAAGGCTTATTTATGGCATTGTTCGGAAAAGATAAATATACGCTTGTTAAGGTTCGAAAAAAGACAATTCCAGACGGTCTTTGGGTCAAATGTCCAGATTGTCAATCGCCGCATTATAAAAAAACTTTAAAAGACAACCAAAATGTTTGCCAAAAATGTAATTTTCATCTTCAGCTGACTTCGGATGAGAGAATTGAACTTCTTTTAGATAAAGGAAGTTTTAAGGAGCATGATCCTGATTTAGTTTCTGCAGATCCGTTAAAGTTTCAAGGACCTAAAACATATCAAGAAAAATTAAAAAGTGATCGAAAGAAGACAAAATTAAAGGACGCCGCTATAACTGGTGTCGGTGTGATTAATGGAGTCAATGTTGCTATTGGAATTACAGATTCGCGTTTTATTATGGGATCTATGGGGTCTGTGGTTGGTGAGCGCATCACGCGCATCACAGAACATGCAACAAAGAATAAATTGCCACTTATCATTATTTCAGGATCAGGCGGTGGCGCTAGAATGTATGAAGGAATGTTTTCCTTAATGCAAATGGCTAAGACATGCGCTGCTTTGGCAAAGCATTCTGAAGCAAAGCTTCTTCATATTTCGGTCTTAACAAATCCAACAATGGCAGGAATCATGGCATCATTTGCTGGGGTTGGAGATGTGATTATGGCTGAGCCAAAGGCTTTGATTGGTTTTGCAGGGCCGAGAGTTATTGAGCAAACAATACGCCAAAAACTTCCCGCTGGGTTTCAAAGATCAGAATTTTTAATTGAACATGGATTGATCGACATGATTGTTGATAGAAAAGATCTCAAAGAAACCATCTCCAAGGTTGTAAACTATACCCGCAATTCATAGAGAATATCTAGTGGCTCCCATTAAATTTTATAGTTGCACGAATAAATGATCTTGTTATAATAGGGACTAATTATTAATATTAATAAAAGGATTAGTATATATGGCCTTGATTACATTAAAAGGTATAAATAAGACTTATAAAGGCGATGTTAAGGTTGTCAAAGATGTTAACCTTGAAATTAAGGATAAAGAGTTTCTTGTTCTAGTTGGGCCTTCTGGATGTGGAAAATCAACAACGCTTCGCATGGTTGCAGGGCTTGAGGACATTTCCGAAGGGACGGTGCAGATTGGTAATCGCATTGTCAATGATGTTCCTGCCAAAGATCGTGATATTGCTATGGTTTTTCAGAATTATGCCCTCTATCCTCATATGACTGTTTTTGAAAACATGTCCTTTGGGCTTCGTCTCAAGAAATATCCTAAAGAAGAAATCACTCGTCGTGTGCATGAAGCCGCGGAAATTTTAAATATTAAAAAGTTGTTAGACCGTCATCCTCGTCAGCTTTCTGGAGGGGAACGTCAGCGTGTTGCGGTTGGTCGTGCTATTGTAAGAAAGCCAAAAGTTTTTCTCTTTGACGAACCTTTGAGCAATTTGGATGCTAAAATGCGCGTTCAAATGCGTACTGAAATTCATAAACTTCGCACAAGGCTTCAGACGACATTTATTTATGTCACACATGATCAAACTGAAGCATTAACTTTAGGTGATCGTGTCGCAGTCATGAAAGATGGTATTGTTCAGCAGTGCGCTGATCCCATGACAATTTATGATTTTCCAGCCAATAAATTTGTTGCTGGATTTATTGGTTCTCCGCCGATCAATTTCATGGTTGGTAAAATTATAAAGATAAAAGGAAGATTTTATTTTGATGAAGGTAACTTCCAGTTAAAATTAGTGGAAGAAATGTCTAAAGTTATTGCGTCATATGAAGATAAGGTTGTTACGCTTGGTGCAAGAGCGGAAGATATTTATGACAAATTGTTCGTTTCTGAATCTTCTCCCGACAACACAATCAGCGCTGTTTGCGAGGTTGTGGAGCCTTTGGGGTCAGAAGTGTATTTATATTTAAATACTGGAAAACATATATTCATTGCACGCGTTGGGGCGCATAACCGTCCGGAAATTAATTGTGAAATGAGTTTGGTGTTCGACATGAACAAGGTGCATTTTTTTGACCAAGAAACTGAAAAAACAATTATCTAGCTTCACACTACTTCCAATTGTTATCGTTTTTATTTTTTTGGTTGTTTTTTTTATTTATTCTATTAAATTTAACAATCATTTCTTCGTCGTTATCCTAGCAACACAGTTTGTCATCCTTGTTTTCCTAATTTTTCTCCGAAATAGATTTTTACAGCAAAAGACTGTTTATGATCTTCAAGAAGAAGACCGTCTAGAGGAAATCAATCTTTTATGTTCAAAAGTTGAGAAAGAGGATTTTAATAAAGAATCGCTTAAGGTACGATTTGAAGATTATTCGAAGTTAAAAATATTGGCAGAGAAGTTGAGCTTAAGCGAAACACGGCTTGAGGCTGCGAATGTTTTGACTGAGCAAGCAGATGAATTAATTGGAAAGAATGATGCAACAACGATCCTGTATCTTTTAGATCTTGAGACTGGTGAGCCTTCCATGATTTCTTCAGTTCACAATAAAGCGAAGGTAAACGTTAAATCAAAAAAAGGCGATTATCTTGATCGCTGGGTTTTAAAGAAATTAAAACCTCTTTTGGTGGAAGATATTAAAAGTGATTTTAGGTTTGATACGACACAGGGCATTTCAAAGGATGGCGGGAGAGAAAAAAGATCACTTATTTCAATTCCTCTAGTTTTAGGTGAAAAGATTCTTGGTGTTTTGCGAGTTGACAGCCCTAACGAAAAGAGATTCTCGATGGAGGACTTACGGCTTTTATCTCGCATTGGAGATTTGGGTGCCGTTGCGATGGAAAGTGCTTATTTATATGAGCGCATACAAGATCTCGCCGTTAAGGACAGTTTGACTGGACTTTATTTAAGAAGGTTTTTGATGGATCGGTTAAATAGTGAGCTTCCAAGAGAGTTGAGAAGTAAATCTGATTTGTCTCTTCTGGTCGTTGATTTAGATTATTTTAAGAAATACAATGATCAATTTGGTCACATTGCAGGTGATATGGTGCTTAAGAAATTAAGTGAGCACTTAGTGGATATTTTTAATAATCCTGGAGATATTATTTGTCGATATGGTGGCGAAGAGTTTGTTGTGATGTTGCCCGATTGCACAAAAATACAAGCTAAGAAATTAGCTGAAGATTTACGAAAAAAAGTAGAAGAAACAAAGATTATTTTAAGGCGAGAAAAAACAAAAGTAACAGTTTCTATAGGAGTTGCAACTTTTCCGACGGATGCGCAAATTAAAGAAGAGCTCATTCATAAAGCGGATCAGGCTATGTATCAAGCAAAGCGAAAAGGGCGAAATAAAGTATGCCTATCATAATGATATTATTAGATTTAATTCTTTTAGTTTTTGTTATTTATTTTGCTAGAAAATGTTTTAATGAAAAACAGCAGAAACAAGAAAGTGAGCTTTCTGATATTCAAGAAAGACTTAAAAGAATTTCTAAGAGTTATGACGACGTTTTTCAAGATCGAAAGGATATTGAACAAAAGGCAACGGAGATTTTCACACTGTATGATATTACAAAAGAAATCACTGGGACTTTGCATGAGCAGGAAGCTTTTGAAGTTTTTAGAGAGGCGCTAAAGGTAAACATGTTTTTCGATGATTGTCGGTTAATTCATTCTGAGGGTGATCGTCGAAGAAATATGCCAGATTCTAGTGATTATTTTATTTTTCCGATTAAGGGTCGTCGAAAAGAGTTGGGGTGTATTGCAATTAAGGGTCTCTTAGAAAAAGATAAAGAGAAATTTATTATTTTGGCACAACAATTTGGTCTTGCGTTACAGCGTGTGAAGCTTTATCAGGAAGTTGAGCAGATAGCGATTACAGATAGTCTGACGGGAGTGCATACGAGACGTTATTTAATGGAGCGGTTTGAAGAGGAAAATAAGCGTGCCTTAATTCGAAAAACAAAATTATCATTTTTGATGATTGATGTTGATTATTTTAAGATGTTCAATGACCAGCATGGGCATTTGGTTGGAGATCAGGTGTTGCGGTCGGTCGGTCTTTTGATTCAAGAAAATATTCGCGAGATTGATTTTGCAGGTCGCTATGGAGGAGAAGAATTTTGCGTTGTTTTGCCCGACACGGATACAGAGGGAGGATTCTTTGTTGCTGAACGTATTCGAAAGGCAATTGAAGAAGCTGAAATTCAAGCCTATGATGCCAAGGTTCGCGTTACGGTCAGCGCCGGTATTTCTTGTTTTCCTGCAGATGGGAAAAGTGTCTCGGAACTTATTGATAAATCTGATTTGGCACTGTACCGTTCTAAAAAGCGTGGACGAAATTGCACAACCGCTTTTGATAAATATTAATTAATTTATTAATATTTATATTATTACTTATAAAAGCTTTTTTGTAAGTTTTCATAAGTTGTTTATTATCATAATTTTATGTTTTATTCAAAAAATGTTACATTTTCTTGAATATATTGCTTTTTTCAGGTAAAATAACCACTCTATGAATCAATTTGTCATTGGTATTGATATTGGTGGTACAAATATAAAATTTGGCCTTGTTAGCAAAAAAGGGCAGATTGTTTCAAGGTTAAATTTGAAAACAAGTTCTGTCGGCAAGAATGTTAGCCAGCTGGCTGAAGGTCTGGTGTCCGCCTGTCTTAAGCTCATATCTGAAAATCATTTAGCAAAAAAACAAATTCTTGGGATTGGCATTGGCCTTCCTGGTCTTGTAAATATTAAGCGTAGCATTGTTTATTCTTTAACAAATATTAAAGGATGGAAAAATGTGCCGTTTAAAAAGATTATTGAAAAAAGAATTGGCATTTCAACTTTTATTGATAACGATGTGAACGTGGTTGCGCTGGCAGAATGGAAATATGGCGCAGGAAAAGGCGTGACAGATCTAATCTGTATGACGCTTGGCACAGGTGTCGGAGGAGGACTTATTTTAAATAATACTCTTTATCGTGGAGCAGGATTTGCTGCAGGTGAGGTGGGGCATATTCCTATTAATGAAAAGGGAAAGAAATGTAATTGTGGCGGTTTCGCTTGCATGGAAACAGTCGTTGGTAATCAGTATTTAGAGAAAAAGGCTAAAAAGGTTTTTAATAAAGAAAACATAACTCTTGAGCAAGTGACAGCTTTAGCCGACAAAGGAAATAAGAAGGCAATTTTATTTTGGGAACAAACCGCAGAGCATATCGCCAATGGACTTATTGGCACGATTAATACGCTTAATCCGAGCTTAGTTGTTGTTGGTGGTGGTGTTGCTAAAGCGCATAAATATATTTTTCCTGTGATGCGTCAGGTTATTAAAAAACGGGCTATGCATATTCAGGGACGCATGGTAAAGATCAAGAAAGTAAAATTAGGGCAAGATGCAGGCATTATTGGCTCACAGGTTCTAGCTTTAGAGATGTTAAAGATACGTTAGGCATAAATAAATATGAAAAATAAGAATTTAAATTTTGTTATTTCCTCGACATTGATTGTTTTTTTATGTTTAATATTTTGCGTTAATTTGTTTGCTCAGCAAGGTGAAGATTCTTCTGGAGATGTTGTGTTGGTTGATGTTGACTCGGACGAAGAGATAATTGAGGGAGATGTTGTTGAAGAAAAGATAGAGCCAGTGGTTAGTCAGCCAAAAGAAAAGCCTCCTGTGCAAAAAGTAGTTGAAAAAGAAGAGATTCAGGAAGAATCTGATTTTAATGAAAAAACAATTAATCCTGTCGAGATTGATGGTGATAATGTCGAGCTTATGCAAGATGAAAATAAGGTTATTATTGATGGGAATGTTTCTATTGTTAAGGGGGATACTCGCTTAACGTGTGATCGTGTTGAATATTATCATGAGGACAAAAAAGCTTTTGCTCAAGGTAATGTTGTTTTGTCTAATCCAGAAGGCAAGATATTTGGAGAGAATTTGGTTTTTGATTTTGGTGCGATGACTGGAGAGCTTGCTGGAGCAAAGATTGTGTCTGCTCCTTATTATGGCGAGGGAGAAAAGATTTCTAAGGTTGGCGAGAATCATATGGTCATGACGCAAGGATATGTCACGACATGTGATTTAGATAAGCCTCATTATAAAATGAAATCTAAAAAGATTGATGTTTATCCAGGAGATAAAGTTCAAGCTCACAGTGTTCGCATGATTATTGGCAAGTTGCCGATTATTTATTTTCCTCAGTATACGCAGATTATTAATGATACAGAACCGCGTGTTGTTTATACCCCAGGGTATGATAAAAAATGGGGTATTTTCTTGTTAACCGCATGGAGATATTATTTTAATCCGAATTTTAAAGGAAATATTCATTTAGATATTCGAGAGAAAAAAGATTTTGCTTGGGGTGTTGATGTTGATTATAAGGTGCCGGGGTATGGCGAAGGGTTGATTAAAACATATTATATGAATGAACGCAATATTGTTTCTAAACGTTTTTGGGATGAACGACTTGGTCCAACGATAGAAAAAGAGCGCTTTAAGGTGGAGTGGCGTCATAAGTGGAGAATTGATGAAACAAGCAATGTTGTTTTGCAGTATTATAAATTAAGTGATAGTGATTTTTTAAAAGATTATTTTGAGCGAGAACATGATGATAATCCTAATCCGGAAACATTTTTCTTATTTACGAAAAGTTTGGATAAAGGTATTTTTAGTTTTAGAGTAGATAAAAGAGTGAATCGATTTGTTTCGAGCGTTGAACGTCTTCCTGAAATTGGATATGATGTGACTAATCAAGAAATCGGAAGAACAGGTCTGTATTTCCAGAGTCAGAATCTATTTTCTAATTTGTCTTACCCGAATGCCTCGCCATCAGATGTAAGAAAAGATACGGTGAGATTCGATTCTATGAATAAGATATCGTTTCCTAAAAAGATTGCTTTTATTGATTTCACTCCGTTTGTTGGTCAGCGCGAGACCTTTTATAGTAAGACTAAAGATCTTTCGCGAGATCATATTATTCGTAGTATTTTTGAAACAGGTGCAACGTTAAGCACGAAGTTTTATAAGACGTTTGATGTTGAAGCTGATCTTTGGGGTATGGAGCTTGATCGCCTAAGGCATATTATTACGCCAACAATCAGCTATTTATATCGACATGATCCTTCTTTTCCAGCCGCCAAGTTAGATGTTTTTGATAGTGCGATTGATTCCATTACACGTGCACACAAAATAGACTTTTCTTTAGAAAATAAATTACAAACAAAACGTGATGGTCAAAATGTTGATTTGTTACGCTTTATTGCAACAACAGATTTCTTGCTTAAGGATGACGTCGGAAAAGGAAGCTTTGATACAATTAAGACGGATATTGAATTTCGACCAACAGAGTGGTTGTCGTTCTTCCATGATTCAGAATACAATGCGCATCAAGAAAAACTTATTTCAAGTAATTTTGAAATGTATATCAATTCAGGGGACAAGTGGTCTTTTAGTTTAAGTAAGCGGTATCATATTGATGTTGATGACCAAATTACTGCAGAGCTACAGTATGTGATTAATCCAAAATGGAAAGTTAAAATATATGAACGCTTTGATATAAATCACGGTATGCAAAAAGAACAAGAGTTTACTCTTACGCGTGATTTGCATTGCTGGGAGATGGATGTCAGTTTTAATGAAACAAGAGGTCAGGGAAGCGAGATTTGGCTTGTCTTTCGCTTAAAGGCATTTCCTGATATGAGCATTGATATAATGAGCACAGGTTTTAATAAGAAAAAAGCAGGATCTCAAAGTAGTTTATAGATAGATTAGGAGATTGTAGAGATATGAATATTGCAATTATTGGTTCTGGGTATGTTGGTCTTGTGACAGGTATTTGTTTGGCTGATATTGGGCACAAGGTTGTTTGTGTTGATAATGATATTTCAAAAATTAAGAAGCTAAAAAATTTAGAGCTTCCTATCTATGAGCCGGGGCTTGAAGATCTTTTAAAGCGGAATGTTAAAAAGAAGCGATTAAGTTTTTCTTCATCTGTAACAGATGCGTCTAAGAAAGCAGAAGTTATTTTTATTGCTGTTGGAACGCCGTCAAAGAAGAACGGAGATGCGGATTTAACGTATGTAGAAGGAGCTGCACGAGATATCGCTAAAGGCATGGATTCTTATAAGGTGATTGTGGAGAAATCAACAGTGCCTGCACATACCGGAAAAGAAATTAAGCGTGCCATAAGGCTTGTACTTCATCAAAAGCATAAGAATAAAAGGGTTAAGAATATTGATTTTGACGTTGCCTCTAATCCAGAGTTTTTGAGAGAAGGATCGGCAGTAACTGATTTTATGAATCCAGATCGCATCGTTGTTGGCGTTGAGACTAAAAAAGCCGAGAAAATTTTACGTGAAGTTTATAAGCCTTTAAAGGCGCGGTTGATTATAACAGATATTAATTCTGCTGAAATTATCAAACATGCGTCTAATTCATTCTTAGCGACTAAAATTTCTTTTGCCAATGCGATTTCACAAATTTGCGATAAGGTAGGAGCTGATGTGCTTAAAGTTGTAGAAGGTATGGGACTTGACAAGCGAATTGGTCGGGATTTCTTATCCGCAGGCGTTGGATATGGCGGTAGTTGTTTTCCGAAAGATGTTGATGCTTTTGTTCGTTTAAGCGAAAAAGTTGGATATGATTTTTCGCTTTTAAGAGAAGTTCGCTGTATTAATGAATCTCAGAAGAAAGCTTTTTTGAAACTAATTGAAAGTCATATGTGGATTTTGAAGAACAAAACCGTCGGCGTTCTAGGTTTAGCGTTTAAGCCAAATACAGATGACATGCGAAGCGCACCATCGTTTGATATTATTAAAAGTTTGCAGAAAGAGGGCGCTAAAATTAAGGCTTATGATCCGCAGGCTATGGGAAATTCTAAAAAGATATTTTCTGGCGTTAAGTTTTGTAAAGATGCGTATGATGTTGCTAAGAGTGCCGATTGCCTTGTCGTTTTAACGGAATGGGATGAATTTTCAAAAATTAATTTTAGAAAGATTCGTCAGCTTATGAATAATCCTTTGGTGTTTGATGGTCGAAATATGTATGATCGGCAAGAGATGAAAAAGCTTGGATTTGAATATTACGGGATTGGAATAAATAGCATTTAGACAAAAGGGGCATAGATGCGTATTGTAGTTACAGGTGGAGCCGGGTTCATCGGCTCAAATTTTATTCATCATATTCTAAAGAAGTATCCCAAATATAAAATTATTAATATTGATAATCTTACTTATGCAGGGAATTTGCATAATCTTAAAGATATTGAGAGAAATAAGAATTATAAATTTGTAAAAGCTGATATTTGTGATCGTAAGCAAATTGATAAAGTTATTAAAGGGTGCGATTGGATTGTTCATTTTGCAGCTGAATCGCATGTGGATCGCTCTATCGAGAGCGCAGATATCTTTACCTTAACGAATGTCCTCGGGACACAGGTTCTTTTAGATGCTGCTGTGCGTCATAAAATAAAGAAATTTATTCATATCAGTACGGATGAAGTTTATGGAAGTCGGAAAAAAGGATTTTTCAAAGAAACAGATATTTTAAATCCAAGCAGTCCTTATGCAGCGAGTAAAGCAGCCTCTGATTTGATGGTTATGGCGTATCGCACGACTTATGGATTACCTATTATTATTACTCGTAGTTCTAATAATTTTGGGCCTCGTCAATATCCTGAAAAAGTCATTCCTTTATTTATTACGCGCTTGATGAAAAATAAAAAAGTTCCGTTATATGCTAAGGGAGAAAATGTACGTGATTGGATTTTTGTTGAAGATAATTGTTGCGCTGTTGACTTAGTCGCGCATAAGGGAAAAGTAGGAGAAATTTATAATATTTGTGCGAAGAATCATTTAAGCAATATTCAGCTGACAAAAAAGATTTTAAAGCGAATGAATAAGCCGACAACAATGATTAAGAATGTTAAAGATCGCCTTGGCCATGATTTTCGCTATGCGGTTAGTAATGCAAAGCTATGTAAGCTTGGATTCAAGCCCAAATACTCTTTGGATAAGGCACTTGATTTAACGGTTGAGTGGTATGCAGAACAATTATGAAAGAATTAAAACAAAAGATAATATCAAAAAAAGCTAAGATTGGTGTTATTGGTCTTGGTTATGTGGGCTTGCCTCTTGCGATTAGTTTTGCGCGTGTTGGTTTTTCTGTTTTTGGATTAGATAAAAATGTAGCACGTGTTAAGCGTATTAAGCAGGGAAGAAATTATAATGAAGATGTTTCTATCCAAGAAATTTCAAAGCTTTTAAAGAAAAAGAAATTTAGTGTTTCATCAGATCTTTCTTTGCTTTCTAAGGTGGATGTTATTTTTATATGCGTTCCGACGCCGTTAAAACGAAAATATACTCCAGATATTTCATATATTTTAAGTTCAGTTAAAACCATCAAGGAGTATATCAAAAAAGGCACGCTTGTTATTTTGGAAAGCACAACATATCCTGGTACGACCGAAGAATTAATTTTGCCAAAGCTTCAGCAAGGTGGTTTTAAAGCAGGCAAAGATTTTTATTTGGCTTTTTCTCCTGAACGCATTGATCCGGGTAATAAAAAGTACCCTGTGACAAAGATTCCCAAAATAGTTGGAGGCATCGACAAGGCGTCTGGTGTGCTTTCCAAGGAGCTTTATAAAAAGATTATTAAAAGTGTTCATGTTGTTTCTTCACCAAAGGCGGCGGAGATGGTTAAGCTTTTGGAAAATTCATTTCGTTTAGTTAATATTAGTTGGATTAATGAAGTTGCGATGATGTGTCACAAAATGAATGTGGATATTTGGGAAGTTATTGAAGGGGCAAAAACAAAACCTTTTGGTTTTATGCCGTTTTATCCAAGCCTTGGAGTGGGAGGTCACTGTATTCCAGACGACCCGCTATATTTGTATTGGAAGGCCAAGCACCACGGAGTTAGTTCAAAATTTATTAAACTCTCGGCGGACACTAATGATAAAGTGCCGGAATACGTGCTTCATCGTTTGAAGGCGTTTTTAAAAAAGAATAAAAGACCGTGTGAAAAGGCAAAGATATTAGTTGTTGGTGTGACATATAAAAAAGATGTTAAAGATTTGCGCCGATCTCCAGCATTGAAATTTTTGGAACTTTTAAAGAAAGAAAAATATAAGGTTAGTTATTTTGATCCTTTGATCCCTTATTTAGAGATTGGATCGTTTCATCTAAAATCAATAAAATTAAATGAGAAAATGCTGAAGTCGGCTGATTGCGTCATTATTGCAACGCAGCACACGGGTGTTGATTATAAAAAGATTTTGTTAAATTCTAATTTTGTTTTTGATCTGTGTAATGTATATAAAGGGAAAAGAAGTCCTAAATTAATGACTTTATAAAAGGAAAATTATGGCTCAGAAAAGAAAAGTATATTTAATTATAGGTGGTGCAGGATTTATCGGAAGCCATTTATGTGATCGCATAATTCAAGATGGACAGAAGGTTGTTTGTGTTGATAATTTAATTACGGGAAGCCGAAATAACATAAAGCATCTTTTAAAGAACAAGAATTTTTCTTTTTTTAAACAAGATGTTTCAGAGAAATTTACAATAACAGGTCCGATTGATTATGTTTTGCATTTTGCTTCACCGGCAAGTCCTGTTGATTATTTAAAATATCCGATTGAGACTTTAAAAGTTGGATCTTTTGGAACTTATAATGCTCTAGAATTGGCTAAAGAGAAGAAAGCCAGATTTTTCTTAGCATCTACGTCTGAGGTTTATGGTGATCCTTTGGTTCATCCCCAAGTGGAAAGTTATTGGGGCAATGTTAATCCTATTGGTATCCGAAGTGTTTACGATGAGTCAAAGAGATTTGCAGAAGCTATCACGATGGCGTATCAAAGAGAGCACAAGGTTGAAACGCGGATCGCCCGAATTTTTAATACATACGGGCCTCGTATGCAAACTTTAGATGGAAGAGTTGTTCCGAATTTTATTTATCAATTGTTACATAAAAAGCCGCTTACTGTTTATGGAACAGGAAAGCAAACGCGTTCTTTTTGTTATGTTGATGATTTAGTTGAGGGAATTGTTCGGCTTCTCCATTCTAATATTAAGACGCCTGTTAACTTGGGAAATCCTTTAGAATTTACAATTTTAGAGTTAGCGCAAATTATTCAGAAAGTGGCAAGAACAAAATGTCGTATTGTTAAAAAGCCGTTACCTAAAGATGATCCAAAGCAGCGAAAGCCAAACATCTCGCTTGCAAAGACAAAATTAAAATGGAAACCAGCTGTTAATGTAAAGCAAGGATTGTCTCAAGCCATTGCATGGTTTGAGCAGCAAATGTAATTATATGAATGAGAATTCTAGAATTTTAATCGTTGGTCATAACGACATGATAGAGAAGTCGTTGTCGGAATATTTCTCTGATAATGATTTTGTCAACGTCTTTTCGTCTTCTCAGATGGGGCTCGATACAACGATACAAAGCTCTGTATATCAGTTTTTTTCAGAAGTTGAGCCTGAATATGTTTTTTTAGGATCTGTTTGCTCCGGGGGTATTGAAGTTAATAAGAACAATCCGGCGGATTTTTTTTACAAGAATTCTGAAAGTCAAAACAATGTCGTGTATGCTGCGCAAAAGTTTGGTGCAAAGAAGTTGATGTATTTTTCTAGCTCTTGTGTTTATCCGAAAGAGTGTCCGCAGCCGATAAAGGAAGAGTCTTTGATGGCAGGGGTCTTGGAGCCGACGAGTGAGGCTTATTCAGCAGCTAAGCTTGCCGGAATAAGATTGTGCCAGAGTTTTCGTGCGCAATATGGGCTTAATGCTATTGTTGCGATTCCTGCGACTGTTTATGGACCTGGCTGTGATGTTGATTTAGCAACGGCACATGTACTGGGTGCTTTAATTGGCAAGTTTTATGAGGCAAAAGAAAGCAATCAAGATGAGGTTGTTGTTTGGGGGACTGGCAATGCTAGAAGAGAGTTTGTCTTTGTTGATGATTTTGTTAGTGCTTGCGTGTCTTTAATAAAAAAATATAATGAAACATCAATTGTTCATATTGGGACGGGAAAAGATGTTTCAATTAATGAATTAGCTCAGATGATTAAAGAGATTTGTGGTTTTACGGGAAAGATTGTTTTTGACGAAACAAAGCTAGAAGGTACGATGAAAAAACTTTTAGATAATAGCAAGATTTTAGATCTTGGTTGGAATCCAAAAGTGAATATGCAAGAGGGAATTGAGAAAACATATCAGTGGTATGTTAATCAAAGAAAAGCGGAGACGATAAAATGAAAATTTTAGTAACCGGCGGAGCCGGATATATTGGATCTATTTTAGTGCCGGAGCTTCTCAAAGCTGATCATGATGTAGTTGTTGTTGATAATTTTATGTATAATCAGAGTTCGCTCCTTGATTGTTGTGCGAATAAGAAATTAAAGATTGTGCGAGGTGATTGTCGAGATAAAGCTGTTATTGAAAAAGAGTTAAAAGATGTGGACGCAATTTTTCCTTTGGCTTGTTTGACAGGAGCGCCACTTTGCAGCAAGGATCCTTTAGGAGCACAATCTGTTATTGTTGACGCTGTCAAAATGATTTTGAACCTGAAGAGTCATGATCAGATGATTATTTATCCGACGACAAATAGCGGTTATGGTGTTGGGCAAAAAGATAAGTTTTGTACAGAGGATACTCCTTTAAATCCTGTTTCGCTTTACGGAAAATTAAAATGTGAAGCTGAGAAGATGATTTTAGATAAAGGAAATGGCATCACTTTAAGGCTTGCAACAGCTTTTGGTGTGAGTCCAAGAATGCGACTTGATCTCTTGGTCAATGATTTTGTTTATCGGGCTGTTTATGATCGTTGTGTGATTTTATTTGAGGCGCATTTTAAGAGAAATTATATTCATGTGAGAGATATCGCTCAGGCGTTTATGTTAGGATTGACTAATTTTGATAAAATGAAGAATGAGCCGTACAACGTTGGTTTAAGCGATACAAATTTGAGCAAAAAAGAACTTTGCGAAGAAATTAAGAAGCATGTGAAAGAGTTTTATTTTTATGAATCTCCTATTGGAGAGGATCCTGATAAGCGTGATTATGTTGTTAGCAATGAGAAGATAGAAAAGCAAGGATTTAAGCCAAATATTTCTTTGTCAGACGGTATTGAAGAATTAGTTAAAGGATATAATATTATCAAGCGAAATAATTACGCAAATATTTAAATTGAGAGAAGACATTATGAAAAAACAATTAAAGAAAAAAGCTGGGATATTCGAAAATATAGCCGGATATTGTAATCAATAGTATTTTTGATAGCACGATGGCTGCAGCAATTGCTGAGATGTCGACGAAGAGGGAAAAGGCAAATGATGTTCGATTAGATAGACTTGTTTTGCCAACTTTGTACGGTGAAGGTGAAGATTTCTTTAGCGGTGTTTTAACTTTGCAGCGACAGGTGGTATGGCACACGTTGCACTTGAGGCAGCAGAGAAGTTTAGTAAAGATGGAATAACGTTGGCGTTATCGATGTCTACACTATTCCAATTAATGAAAAGAATTTTATTGAAGCTATTGGTGGTCTCAGAAATTAATTGCTCTTGAAGAACATTTTGTCTCTGGTGGTTTTTCATCGGCTGTTTGTGAGGTTCTGCAGGATAATGGCGTTATCATTCCTGTTAAGCGCATTGGTCTTTTGATGGATAAGGGGTATTGTTATGAATACGGTGGACGTGGTGTTATTCATTAGCATTACGGTATTGATGCCGATAGTGTTGCGCAAAAAAATAAACGAGTTTTTAAAATAAAGATAAAAGCTTAATGTCTCTTGATATTGTTTTAGTCAATCCAAGTATAAAGAAAGAAATGTTTGGCAAGCTCGGCGAGAGTCTTGCTGGTATTGAGCCGCCTTTATGGATTGGGCTTTTGGCCGCTGTTTTGCGTGAACGAGGGTTTTCTGTTAAGATTATTGATGCAGATGCTGAAGGCTTAGGCGCAAGAGAGACTGTTGATAAAATTATTGAATATAATCCAATAAGCATTGGCATTGGTGCTATTGGAGCTAATCCTTCTGCTAGTTCAACGCCGAAAATGATTGGCGTTCGTCATGTTTTATTTTTGCTCAAAGAAGAAAATATAACTTCCAAAACAATTCTTTACGGTATCCATCCATCTGCCCTTGCTGAGCAAACTCTCAGAGAGGAAGAGGCAGACTTTGTTTGTCGAGGAGAGGCATTTGATCCAGTATCTAAACTTTTAGAGGAGCTTAAATCCCAGAAAAAAGAAGTAGGTCTTGATATCAAAGGTTTGTGTTTTTTGAAAGATGGAAAGTTTGTTGATCAAGGCTGGGCGGAGGTTGTTGAAGATTTAGATAGTTTGCCTTTTGTTGCATGGGATTTACTGCCGATGGATAAATATCGTGCACATAATTGGCATTGTTTTGGAGATATCGAACATCGATCGTCGTATGCTATTATTTATTCGAGCTTAGGATGTCCGTTTCATTGTCATTATTGCAACATCCATGCCCTTTACAGTGGAAAGCCAGGGATTCGTTTTCGAAGCCCGAAGAGAGTTGTTGAAGAAATTGATTATTTAGTTGAGAATTATCAAGTAAGACACATGAAAATTTTAGATGAGCTTTTTGTTATCGACAAAGAGCGTATGTTTGAAATTTGCGATCTTTTAATTGAGCGAAATTATAATATAAATTTCTGGGTGTATGCACGTGTGGATACTGTTTCTGAGGAAATTTTAAGGAAGTTAAAAGCCGCAGGCGTTAATTGGCTTTGTTATGGGATTGAGGCAGGATCTGTTGATGTGCGACAAGGTGTTTCGAAAGGACGATTTGATCAAACTACCGCTAGGAAAGTTATGAAAATGACTCAGGATGCGGGTATCAATATTCTTGGTAATTTTATGTTTGGTCTTCCGGACGATACGCTAGAAACGATGCAAGAGACGTTTCAATTGGCTCAAGAAATTAATTGTGAATATGTTAATTTTTATACCACTATGGCTTATCCAGGGTCGCCTCTTTATAAAGATGCGGTCGAAGAAGGCCTGGCATTACCTGGCGGATGGATGGGATTTTCTCAATTTAGTCCTGAGACGCTTCCTTTGCCAACAAAGTATTGTACATCCGAACAAGTTTTAAGTTTTCGAGACAATGCGTTTAATGAATATTATAAGAATTCAAGATATTTAGATATGATTTCAGAAAAATTTGGACAAAAAATAGTAGATCATATCAATGAAATGCTTAAGCATAAATTAAAAAGAAATATTTTGTCCGCCAATTTAGATAAAAAATCTTAGGAGAGGCGGACAGATAATCCCGCGAAGCGGGATTTTACCGAATAATATCAAAAATTCATTAATAATCTATAGGAGTTAATTTATGATTATAAGTCGAACCCCTTTTCGCGTTTCTTTTTTTGGAGGAGGAACAGATTATCCTGCTTGGTTTAATGAAAACAAGGGTGCATCGCTTGGGACAACGATTGATAAGTATTGTTATATCACATGTCGTTATTTGCCACCTTTTTTCGATCATAAATCACGCATTATTTATTCTAAAGTGGAACATGTGCAGAATGTAAACGAGATTCATCATCCTGCTGTGCGCGAGGTTATTAAATTTTTAAATATTACTGATGGACTTGAAGTTCACCACGACGGAGATCTTCCTGCTCGAACAGGGTTGGGTTCTAGTTCGTCTTTTACGGTCGGACTTTTAAACGCATTATATGCTTTAAAAGGAAAAATGGTTAGCAAACAGCGTTTAGCCGAGGAAGCGATACATATTGAGAAGGAAATGTGTAAAGAAAATGTAGGGTGTCAGGATCAAGTTTTAGCTGCTTATGGTGGTTTTAATTATGTTGAGTTTGGTGGGCCTGCTCATTTGAAAACAACAAAGGTAACGATTTCAAAAAAGAAGTTAAAGTTTTTGCAAGATCGCTTGATGTTATTTTTTACTGGATTCTCAAGAACGGCGTCGGAGATTGCTAAGCATCAGATTGAGAATATTCCAAAGAAGAAAAAAGATTTAACTGAGATGTACGAAATGACAGCAACGGCACTTGATATTTTAGGTGGAGAAAATATATCAGAGTTTGGAAAACTTTTAGATGAGTCTTGGAAGATTAAAAGGCAGTTATCAGAAAAGATATCAACGCCTTATGTTGATGAGATTTATGAAAATGCTAAGAAAGCCGGAGCGCTTGGTGGAAAGCTTCTAGGAGCAGGGGGCGGTGGTTTTGTGTTGTTGTTTGCTGAGCCTGAGAAGCAAAAACAAATTAGAGCGGCACTAGATCCTTTGCTTGAGATTCCATTTATGTTCGAGACTCAAGGAAGTCAGATTATTTTTTATCAGCCTAATACTGGAAAAGTGGAGCAGTCTCTTGTGTAATTTATCAAAAATAGACGTTATTGTTTTAGCTGGTGGATTGGGTAAAAGACTTCGTTCTGAGACAGGAAGCACGCCAAAGGTTTTAGCTAATGTTAATGGTGTTCCTTTTCTTGATATTCTTCTTAAAAATCTTTCGGATCAAGGATTTAAGAAGATTGTTCTATGTACGGGCTATCAGTCCGAGGAGATTGAGTCTTACTATCAGGAAAATACCTTAGGTTTGACGATAGAGTTTTCTAAAGAAAAAGTTCCTCTTGGAACAGGAGGGGCTATCAAGAAGGCTCGATCATTTGTGCGAAGCGACAAATTTCTTGTTCTTAATGGTGATTGTTTTTGTACGGTTTCTTTTAAAGATTTCCTGAAATTTCATATTGAAAAGAATGCTTTTGCCTCGATGGTTTTAACGGAGACAGAAGATAAGAAAGATTTTGGATCTGTTATGATTGATAGTAATAATGCTATTAAGAGTTTCCAGGAAAAGAGCGAAAAATCTTTTTCGCCGTTTGTTAGCGCTGGCATTTATTTTTTTAACAAGGAAGTTTTTGATGTCATGCCAAGCCAAGAAGCTTTTTCGATTGAGCATGATTTTTTCCCAGATCTTGTTAATAAGCAATTCTTTGGTTTTGTCACAGACCAAGGTTTTTTAGATATCGGCACTCCTGATCGATATAAAGAAGCACAAGAAAAATTAAACAAAAATTAAGCTTATGCGCATTGGTATTAATTGTCGATCATTTCTTCGAAAACAATATACGGGCATTGGACGATACGCGTTTAATCTTGTTCAGTCTTTAGGTGATCTGGATAAGGACGATGAGTATTTTTTGTATGCAAAAAAAGGGCTGTTTGATTTTAAAAGAAATTTGCCGCGATTCCAAAGTAAGAATTTTCATCCTCGAATTGACTGGTTAAATCGTGGAGTTGATAAAACTTTAGGAAATATTGATATTTATCATTCACCAAGCCCTGATTTTCTTCCCTGTGATCAACCAAAGATCATTGTGTCTGTTCATGATTTAATTTATAAAACGTATCCACAAGGCCACACGCAACAAACGATTGATCAGACTGAGGAGCATTTTCAAGAAATTGTGAAAAAGGCAGCAAAGATTATTTGTTGTTCAGAAAATACGAGAAAAGATCTTCATAAATATTTTTCAGTTAATGAGCAAATGACGTGTGTTATTCATCAGGGCGTAGATAAGAGAAAATTTTATGTTATTTCGGACAATGAATCTCATAAGGCGGATGTTGTTTTACGAAAGAAAGGAATTCATAGACCATTTGTTCTTTTTATCGGGACTATTGAGCCCCGCAAGAATTTAAAGAATTTAATTTTTGCGGTGTCGATTTTGAAAAAGAAAAGAAGTTTTTCAGGGCAGCTTGTTATTGCTGGCATGAAGGGATGGATGAGTGAGGATTTGTCTGATTTTATAAAAGATGAGAATTTGCAGGATGATATTTGTATTTTGGGATATGTGAGTGATGAAGAATTGCGTATTTTATATAACAAGGCAGATGTTTTTTCATTTCCATCTTTTTATGAAGGATTTGGATTTCCTATTTTAGAAGCTTTTAATTGTGGCGCTGCTGTTGTTACGTCGAATACATCTTCTTGTGCTGAAGTTGCTTTGGATGCTGCTGTTCAAATTGATCCGTATGATCCGATTCAGATTTCTAATGGAATTGAACGTATTTTAGACGATGTTTCTTTTCGAGAGGATCTTAAAAGAAAGGCCTTAAAAAGAGCGGATGATTTCTCGTTTGAAAAGACAGCAAAACAAACACTAGATATTTATAGGGAAGTTTTTGAATCATGAAGATAAGCGGCTTTACTATTGTTCGCAATGCAATTAAGTTTAATTATCCTGTTTTGGAGTCGATTCAATCGATTTTGCCGATTTGTGATGAATTTATTGTTAACGTTGGAGATTCTGAAGATGAGACTTTAGCTCTTATTCAATCTATTGATGATCCAAAGATTAAAATTATTCAAAATACCTGGGACATGTCGCAAGGCAAAGAGGTGTTGTCGTTTCAAACAAATCTTGCGCTTGAAGAATGCATAGGAGATTGGGCATTTTATTTACAAACAGATGAGGTCATTCATGAAAATGATCTTGAGCGTATAAAAAAGGTAATGCAAAGGAATTTAAACAAAGAGGTTGATGCTTTAAGGTTTAAATGGCTGCATTTTTTTGGAAGTTATTTTCGTTATAGAATTGATCGAGGATGGTATCAGAAGCAAAACAGGATTGTTCGAAACAATGGACAGGTAGAATCGTGTGGAGATGCTTACGGTTTTCAGCGGAAAGACGGAGCTGTTTTAAGATGGGCGCATACAAGTGTTTTTTTATATCATTATGGGTGGGTGCATCCCCAAGAAGTAATGGCGCAAAGACGGAAAAATGCTAATGATATTGGTTTTATTGAGTTAACGGAGAAAGATAAAGAAGAAAAATATCAGTTTGGAGATTTAAATCGTTTTCCGCCTTATTTTGGATCGCATCCTAAGGCTATGAAGAAAAAAGTAAAGAGTCATATTTTAAGTTGTGAGGATTTAAAAGATGTTGCCAGGCGATTTTGGTGGCATCCAGCGAGAATTTTGAAGCTTCGTTACAAGACGTATAAACGTATTAAAGAAAAAATTGTTTAGATAATGAAAAGCCCTCAAATGTATAAGAAGATTTTAATCATTAATATTTTTGGCATAGGAGATGTCCTTTTTACAACTCCGATAATAGCAAATATTAAAAAATATATGCCAGATGCTGTGATTGGGTATGTGTGCAATAAACGTACAGCTGATGTTTTAAAGAATAATTCAAAGATTGACAAAGTTTTTATTTACGAAAAAGATGATTTTCGTGATCTTTTTAAGAATTCGAAAAAAGAGTATTTAAGGAAATTTTTTGGGCTTTTGAGTGAAATTAAGAAAGAAGATTTTGATTTGGTGATTGACGTTTCGCTGAATAAATATAGTTCTTTTCTATTGTGGTTAGCAGGCATTAAAGAGAGAATAGGTTTTAATTATAAAAATCGTAGTCCTTTTTTAACTAAGAAAATAAAATTAGTTGGGTATGAAAATAAGCATGTGGTTGAGTATTATTTAGATCTTTTGGATATAATTGGTATTCCTTCTACTGAAAAGAATTTAGAATTTTATGTTTCACAACACGATGCGCAATGGGCAGATCAATATTTAAAAGATAATGGTATTTCTGATACTGATAAGATTATTGCAATTGTTCCAGGCGGAGGGGCTAGCTGGGGAAAAGATGCTCAATATAAAAGATGGCCTGTTGAAAACTATGTGAAATTAGCTGATAAAATAGTTGAAAAAACTCACTATAAAATTATACTGTTAGGTGGACCTTCCGAGGAAGAGCTTTGTCAGTCTATGGCTCAGACAATGAAACATCGACCTCTTAATATTTGTGGCAAGACATCTTTGGGTCAGCTTGCGGCTTTTTTAAAAAGAAGTCGGCTTGCCATTGTTAATGATGGAGGACCTTTGCATGTGGCAGTTGGATTAAATGTTAAGACAGTCTCTATTTTCGGTCCAGTAGATGAAATAGTTTATGGGCCTTATCCAAAAGGAAGCCATATTGTAGTATCAAAAGAGATTGTGTGTCGACCGTGCTATCGAAGATTTCGAGTGTCGCGTTGTGCGCATTATTATTGTTTAAAAACGCTTAGCGTCGATGACGTCTTAGCAAAAATAAGGTTCATTTTTGATTGCTAGGTCGCAACCAAAATTGAATTAATTCGCGCAGGCTGACTTGACGTTCTCCGCCAAGAATCTTGGCGGATCCTTAAGTCAGGCGCTTATTAAAGGAGTGACGAGAAGATGAGTATTCCATTTGTTGATTTTCGGCCTCAATATGATGAAGTGAAAAGTGAGGTTGATGCGGGTGTTAAAAAAGTTTTTGAGACTGGAAATTTTATTCTGGGACAAGAAGAAAAAGATTTTGAAGTCAGTTTTGCAAAGTATTGTGATGCACAATATGGCATAGGGGTTAATTCTGGAACAGATGCATTGCACTTGGCTTTACGTGCGCTTGATATTGGTCCAGGAGACGAGGTTATTGTACCAACATTTACGTTTATTGCTTCTGCGTTAGCTATTTCTTATACAGGAGCAACGCCTGTCTTTGCAGATATTGAAGAAGGCACGTATGCGATTGACACAAAAACTTTAGAGTCACGTATTACTGAAAAGACAAAAGCTATTATGCCAGTTCATTTGTATGGACAGCCAGCGAATTTAAATGAAGTTTTAGCAGTCGCTAAAAAGCATAATTTAAAGATTGTCGAAGACTGTGCACAGGCGCACGGAGCACTTTATGAGAATAAAAAAGTTGGTTCATTTGGGGATATCGGATGTTTTAGTTTTTATCCGACAAAAGGGCTTGGTGCTTTTGGTGATGGAGGGTTTATTTCAACCAATGATAAAGATCTTTATGATAAGGTTTTGATGCTTAGGGACTATGGAAGAAAAGGTCGCTATGAACATATCATTAAAGGATACAATTCTCGACTTGATACAGTTCAGGCGGTTGTTTTAGAGGCGAAGTTAAAACATTTCGACAAATGGAATAAAATGCGTAATGAAGCAGCTGCATATTATGATACTTTTTTGAGTCAAATTGATGGCGTGCAAGCTCCTGTTATTCGAGAAAATAGAACGCATACATTTCAAACATTTGCTATTCGAGTAAGAAATAGAGATGTGGTATGTGAGCAAATGCAAAAGAAGGGAATAGGGGTTTTAATTCATTATCCAATTCCAATTCATCTTCAAGAGGCGTATAGTGAGCTTAAGTATAAAAAAGGTGATTTACCAGCATCAGAGAAGATTGCAGACGAGATTTTATCTTTACCGATGTTTCCGCATATTAAAAAAGAGCAAATTGATTTAGTTTGTGCAACGCTAAAGGAGTTATTAGCAAATGGATAAAACATTGGTCAGTGTCGTTGTTATTACAAAGAATGAAGAAAATAATATTGCTGAATGTCTTTTAAGTGTTCATGGTTGGGCTGATGAGATTATTGTTGTGGATGATGAAAGCACAGATCGAACAGTAGAGCTTTCAGAAAAATATGCTGATAAAGTATTTCATCGAAGAATGGATAATGAAGGGACTCATCGGAATTGGGCATATGCACAGGCTAAAAATGAATGGGTTTTAAGTCTTGATTCTGATGAGCGCATAACTCCTGAACTTAGAGATGAAATTTCTCAAGTATTAAAAGAAAACAAAATATATCATGCGTTTACGATTCCAAGGCGTAATTATTTGGGAGATTATTGGGTAAAATTTGGTGGCCAATATCCTGCTGCACAGCTAAGGCTTTTCTTAAAAGATCACTTTAAGTATGAAGAAGTGGAAGTGCATCCACGCGTTTTCTTAGATGGAGAAACGGGTTATTTGACAAAGAATATGATTCATTATAGTTATCGAGATTTTTCACATTTTTTAGCAAAGCTTAATGGACAGACAACACTTGAGGCAAAGAAGTGGGTGCAGACAGGCAGACAAATGTCTTTTGGACGAGCGGTATGGCGAACAATGGATCGATTCCCTCGAAGCTATATTCGGAAAAAAGCATATAAAGATGGTTTTATCGGATTTATGGTATCGTTCTTTGCTTCGCTTTATCAAATTATAAGTTATGCAAAATATTGGGAAATGAAACAAAGGATAAAGGAAAAATGAAAATTGTTTTTTTTGACAGAGATGGGGTTATTAATGAGTTTCCGGGTTTCGGGAATTATGTAACGAAAGTAAAGAACTTTCATTTTATTAAAGGATCAATTGATACGATTGTTGATTTAACAAACAGAGGATATCATATTTTTGTTGTGTCGAATCAGGCGGGAGTTGCTAAGGGGATTTATTCAGCAAAAAAACTTAAGCAGATTAATGATTATATGATGCGACATGTTAAAAAAGCAGGAGGACGGATCAAAAAAGTTTTTTATTGTATGCACCGCTCTGATGCTGGATGTGATTGTCGAAAACCAAATACGGGTTCGATCGAGCGTGCGCTTAAAATTATTAATAAAAAGTCAAAAGATGCAAAATATGCCTATTTTGTTGGTGATGATAAAACAGATATTGAAGCAGGCCATAACGCAGGATGTAAAACCATTTTAGTGTTATCTGGAAAGAATCGTCGAAAAGATGCAAAAAATTGGGTTGTTCAGCCTGATTTTATTGCAAAGACTCTTTCAGATGCAAGAAAGATTATTATTGATGAAAATTCTCGTTATTCATGCCTCGGCAGGGGCAGGGCATCAAAAAGCTGCTGAAGCTATTTATAATAGCATTAAAAAACATACCGATTTTGATGCGCAATGCGTCGATGCTTTAGATTATACAAATCCTTTCTACAAGAAACTTTACCGAAAAACATATGCTCTTTTAATTAGTAAATGTCCGCAAGCGTGGGGATTTTTCTTTTGGTTTGCGGATATTCGTTTCTTATTAAGAAGCGTGCAGTGGACGCGACGCTTATTTAATACAATTAATGCGCAAAAATTGCATAAATTTTTAAAGAAAGAGAATTTTGATTATATTATTTCGACACATTTTTTTCCAAACGAAGTTGCTGGATTCTTAAAATGTAGAGAAGAGATTAAATCGAAAATAATTTGTGGTGTTACGGATTATGATGCACATAGCATTTGGATTTCTAAAGGCGTTGATCGTTATTGTGTTGCTTGCGAACATACAAAAAAGACGTTGACGTCTTTAGGCGTTTTAGACCAAAAAATTTCGATTACGGGCATTCCAACGGATGAGAAATTTTCACAAAGTCAAGATCGAGAAGCTCTTTGCGATAAGTTAGGGCTTAAAAAAAATATTTTTACCATTTTGATTGCGACAGGATCTTTTGGGATTGGACCGATCGAAGAGATCATCGCATCATTGTCTGGATTTCAACGAGTTGTTATTTGTGGACATAATAAGAATTTATTTAATCGGCTATCAAAGAATAAAGATGGTCTTACGAAGGTATGTGGTTTTATTGATAATATGCAGGAGTTTATGGCGGTTTCCGACGCTATGGTTACAAAGCCAGGCGGTCTTTCAATTTCAGAGGCATTGGTTTCAGGTCTTGTGCTTATCTTTTTTAGTGCTATTCCTGGACAAGAAACAAATAATATTAAAGTTTTAAAAGAATATGGCATCGGGGTAAGTGGCGTGACGATTTTAGAGATGGCAGAAGAAATTAAAACTTTAAACGCATCCAAAGAATATCGAGATTTAGCGGCAGAGAACATAAAGAAATTAGTTCGTCCGTCTGCAGCTCGTGATATCGTTAAGTTAATCGTATAATCTAATCATTAAAGAATATGAATAAACAAATTGCTCAGGTTGTTGTTGGCCTTCCTGTTGATAGGTCTTTTGACTATAAGATTGATTCGCCATTTTTAGGGAATGTGAGTGTTGGTCAGCGTGTTATTGTTCCATTTCAGGCTAAGAAGATGATGGGGTTTGTTGTTGGCTTGAAAGATACAAGTCCTTTTGCGAAATTAAAATCGATCATCAATGTTTTAGATGCCGAGCCAGTTATATCTTCAACGCTTCTTGAATTGGCAGAAGAATTCTCAAAATATTATTGCTGTTCTTTCGGAGAGGCTGTTGAAACATTTTTGCCGAGAAATTTAAAGAAAACCAAGAAGCCCGTTGAAATTTCTGTTTTAGAAAAAGAAATGGTGAATGCAGGGAAGTCTAGTTTTCTTTTGATTTGCGGGCAACCTCTTGATAAAAGTTGGCAAAAGATTTTGAATGAAGTTAAGAATACCGTCGATAAGAATCAAGGCGTTATTATTCTGGTACCTGAGAATTCAAGAATTAAATCTGTTGTCAGTCAAATAAAAGCACACGTAAAGAATGAAGTTGTTGTGCTAGATAAGAAGCTTAAAGGAACCGATGAGCTTAAAAGCTGGATAAGGCTTAAGAAGGCAGAGGCTTCGATTGTTGTTGGTACGCGTTCGTGTATTTTTGCTCCGATTTATAATTTAGGATTAATTGTTATTTTGGAAGAAGATAATTTTTCTTACAAGCAAGATCAGTCGCCGTTTTATCATGCTCGCGATGTCGCGCTTATGCGTTCGAAGATTGAAAAGTGTTCTTTAATCGCTTTTGCTGAGGTTCCGTCGGTGGAAATGTTTTTCTTGGCAGAATCGAAAAAAGAAGATCTTTTGAATTTGTATCCTAAAACGAATTTATCTGTTCAAGTTGTTGATATTTCAAACTATAGGCCTAAAAAGAATTCTTTGGTATCTATTCCTCTCTATTACGCCATTGAAAAGACGTTGAACGAAAGAGGCAAGATATTGCTTTTAATGAACAAAAAAGGGTTTAGTAGCTATGGGGTTTGCGCAAAGTGTCAGCATGTTTTAAAATGTCCTCGCTGTGATGTTCATTTAACATATCTTTTTCATTCAAAGCAAGTTGTTTGTAGGCATTGTCATTATAGTGCGAATCGTCCAGAGATTTGCCCGAGTTGCAATAGTGGATATGTTAATTTTTCAGGTCAGGGCATTGAAAAGCTTGAGAGTGAAGTTGCTCGTATTTTTCCAATGGCACGTGTTAGTTGCTATGATAGCGATACAAAGAAATTTAATAGAAATTCTAATGTCTTGGTAGCGACACAGGCAGTCTTGAATCTAGAGGCAAAGCCTTCATTTGATTTAACGGCTGTTGTGCAAATTGATAGCGAGCTTAATCGTTTAGACTATAGAGCTGCGCATAAAACTTTTTCTTTATTGCTTCATCTTAAGAATTTGACAAAGAAACAAATGATTATTCAGACGAGGTTATCGGATAATTATTGTATTCAAAGACTTGCTAAAGATGATTTCTTAGGATTTTATGAAGATGAATTGGAGCTAAGAAAAGAAATAGAATGTCCTCCGTTTGTTCATATGGCAGAGGTCCTTGTTCGGTCGCTTAAGCAGGAAGATGCGTTGGCGCAGGCAGATTGTTTGTATCAAAGTTTTTTGGATCAGAATATTAAAGATATTGAGATTTTAGAGCCGCAGCCTCATATGATTGCTCGGTTGCGTGACCAATATCGATTTGCTATATTGATAAAAGGAAAAAATGTTGAAAAGATTGTAAAGGTTATCCGACAAAGTTTTAAAGATATAAAAAGAAAATCGAGTACGATTATAACGGTTAATATTGACCCTTAAAAGGTGTTTAAGAAAATGAAAATAGTTTTTTTTGGAAGTGATGATTTTGCATCTAAGAATTTAGAAAGCCTTGTTTCTTCTGGGCATGAGGTTTTAGCTTGCGTAACTCAGCCGGATAGACCAAAGGGAAGAGATTTAAAGATTGCTTTACCTCTGCCAAAGATTGTATCTGGAAAGTATGGCATCGATGTTTTGCAGCCTAAAGATTTGAAGGATGCAGGATTTTTAGAAAATCTTAAAAGTTATGATGCGGATCTTTTTGTCGTTATCGCATATGGACGTATTTTGACAAAGGAAATTCTCGATATTCCAAAGATGTTTTCAATCAATGTACACGGGTCGCTACTTCCAAAATATAGAGGAGCAGCACCGATTAATTGGGTGATTATAAATGGTGATGAAAAGACCGGTATTACGATTGCTAAAATTGATCAAAAGCTTGATTCGGGAGATATTCTAAAGCAAAAAGAACTGGAAATTAAAAAAGATGATACGTCAGCAACTTTACGTGCGCGCATGATTGATGAAAGTATTGATTTTCTTTTAAATTGTTTGAGTGATATTAAGAATAATAATATTTCTTTTCAGAAACAAGATAGTTCTAAGGTGAGCATTGCTCCCAAGCTTACAAAAGATTTAGGATGTATTGATTGGAATAAATCTGCATTTAAAATTCATAATCTTATTCGCGGGCTAAGGCCCTGGCCAAGCGCTTATACAAAATATAATGGAAAACTTTTAAAGATTTTAGAAGCTGAAGTTTTAGATCAGGATTCCACTGCTCCTGGCGAGATCTTGGATGTCTCAAAGCAAGGTTTTGTTGTAGGAACACAAGACAAAGTCCTTCTTGTTAAGCGAGTCCATCTTGAATCTTCTAAGCCAATGGATGCGGCTAGTTTTGTCGCAGGTCATAAGATCGAATCTGGCACCATTCTTGGGTAGCTTCAAGCAAGCGCTTTCCCAAATCCCCCCAAACACCCTTTAATCCGTATATATATAGACTATACTTTTATAGTTAGGGTAGAGTTTTATATATAAAAGTACACGTAAGAAGGGTATACATGTTTCACTATTATCGTAAAAGTAATTTTACTATAAAGGTTATTGCTTTAGCCATAATCCTTGTGTTTGCGTTTAGCAGTTTATGTCCATCTTATGCCTTGGCCCAGTCAGTGTCAGGACTGCCTATGCCAGGAACTATGGTGTCTTTAAGCCCGGTATTCACGCCTACCATTCTTCGTGGATTAAGAGTCTATCCTGACAATTCTCTTAAATTCGACTTTATCGTCGATTCTGGTGATACCGGGCTTAAAGGCGCTGCTTTAAAGAATGAATCTGAACGCCTCATAAAATATTTTCTAGCCGCTCTAACGATTCCTGAAGACAATCTATGGGTTAACCTATCTCCCCACGAACAAGATAGAGTCATACCAGACTCTCTTGCTAAAACGGATATGGGTACCGATATGTTGGCTCAAGATTATCTCTTAAAACAAGTCACAGCTTCTTTGATATACCCTGAAGATGAGTTAGGTAAGCAGTTCTGGCAAAAGATCTATAAGAAAGCCTACGAAGAATATGGTACTACCAATATCCCTGTAGATACCTTTAATAAGGTCTGGATCATGCCTGAAAGGGCTGAAGTTTATGTCAAAGATGATAGAGCCTTCGTAGTGGAATCAAGATTAAAGGTTATGCTGGAAGAAGACTATGTTGCGTTTGAAAAGAGTCAAAAGGATGTCCCGATTTTGACTGCTGGGTCGCAGTCAAAACAGGATAATGTTCAAAATCTAAACGTTAAACATCCCGACACGTTACACGTGCGGGATAAATTCGCGCAGGCTGACTTGACGTCAACGGAAAGTCTCCGTAAGCCAGGCGCTCATAAAAACAAGCTTGCTTCAGATATTGTAAGAGAAATCGTTATTCCAGCTTTAGAAAAAGAGGTCAATGAAGGTAAGAACTTCGCTCAACTTCGTCAAATCTACAACTCTTTAATTCTTGCTTATTGGTTTAAGAATAATCTAAAAGAATCTATCCTTAATAGAGTTTATTCTGATCAAAGTAAGATCAAGGGTGTTGATACTAAGGATATCTCCCAAGATATCTATAAGCAATACATTGATTCTTTTAAAAAAGGTGTTTGCGATTTTATAAAGGTCGAATACGATCAGTACGCTCGAAAGAATATTCCAAGGAAGTATTTTTCGGGAGGGGTTGAATGGGAATTAGATGGAGTTTTTAATCAAACTAGTAGTCAGAGGGCAGGAAGTGCGCTTTTTAATAGTATGGAGAAAGCAGAAAAAATTGTTGTTGTTACAGCAGAAACGAAAGAGATTGCAAGCAAGGCAACTGTATCAGTTATTCCAAAGAAATCGGGATCACCATTAACATCTTCGCTCGAAGTTTATAAAAATTTAAAAAATACATTAGATGGCAAAGAAATTTTTACAGGAGGAGAGTCTTATTTTCTTTATTTTGACATTGACGAATCTTTAAAGCGCGGCAGTGATTTGATAGTTGACACAGATATTTATCTTATTGATGAAAAAGGAGCAAAGACTAAATCGTCGGTTTGCTCGTTTAGCATTTATGATGAAAAAGAAATAGGATTTTTTGAATTTAGATTGGATTTTGTTAATTTTGTTCCAGCAGATCAGAAAATATCAAATTTAGCAGCTGAGGGTCAGGTAGAAAAGATTTTAGATGCGATTACTGCGCAAAATGACAGAGAGCTTTTTTCTGGAGAGAGCTTGGGAGGTGGATTTATCGAGCAGCAAATTATGCGATATCTTGTGAGTGTTTTGCCGAACGATGCAAAAATATTGGGATATTTAGAGCATTTTCAAGTTTTAGAGGCAGGTTCTGATACGGCAATATTTCGTGATCCTAAATCAGGATTTTTAAAGAAAAAGAAGGCCGGAGAAAAAGGATATTATTTTATTATAGGCGCAGGTGAGAAATATTTATCTCCTATCGAGTATATGGAAAAAAATGATGAGGTTGTTAATGCTTCTGAGCTTGCTTCTTTGGTTGTTTTGAAGAATGCAGACGTAGGATCAAGAGAAATGGATATTAATTTATCATGGATGGTGGATGTTCTGGAGAGAGTCGAAGAACCGCAGACTATAAAAGGATTTAAAGCTGTTGAAGGGTTGGTTGATTATCAAGAAAAATTCTTAGAACATCAAAGAGAGTCTGATTTTAAAAAGCTTCTTTCTTCAAGTGATGATTTGGAAGAAGAGGACGCTCTTGGTTTTTATAGAAAGAATAAAAATGGTGAGATTTTTAGCGAGAGCTTAGGGTTTGAGATAATTGTTAAAAAATCTCAAAGTGAAGAATTAAAGATTTCCTCAGCGCTTTTAAAGAAGTCGTCTAAAAAAAGATGGAAAGAAATTATTGAGGATTTGTTGAGCGAGGCTAGAAAGGGAAAAGTAAAGCTAGTTCTTGTTGATTTGGATAATACGCTGATGAAGCCAAAAGGATATATTGGGTCTGAGGCTCAAAAAATAGATAGCATTAAGAAAAACGCATTTAATTTTGCTGTTGAGATGATTGAGGGTTCAGAGGACCTTAGCGGCGAAGTGATTGATTCCATAATTGGCGAGGCTGTTAGACGCGCTCAAGATTTTGTTTACGCCCAGGGAGATAAAGATGAAAGGAGAATGATTAAATATAAGGTTTTAAAGATACCAGGCCTTTTAACGCCTGCGCATCTTAAAGAGCTGATGGATTTAGGTGTACCTGTAGATGGTTCTTCAGCACGTCCAGGAGATGAAGAGAAGGTCGAAATTACACTTGGAATGCTTGAATCGCTTGGCATTGTCATGGGGGTTAATCTTAATAATGTGGATTTTACATCTGGCGATGGAAGGATTAAGGCTTTAAGGGTTCAGCAATATATTCAGAATTTTATTAGCAAGCAAAAAGAGATTGGGAATATTGTAAAAGCAGAAGAAATTTATTTTATTGATGATTTAAAAAAGAATATCGACTCTATCGAAGGTTTGCAGACAGGTGTAAAATTGATCCAGCTTTTGTCTGAAAAAAATAATAATCATCAGAGTGATCGATGGGGTGATTTTTACCGCTTTGCAAGACAAGCGGCGAAAGATGGCAAAGAAGATGTAATCGAATTTCTTTTAAATGCTTATGATCTTGCGCCGATGCATAAAGAGCAAAAGGTCGTGGATCTCGCTAAATCGATTTTGAATTCGATTCAATATTCTGAATTTGAGGAAGAAATAAAAGCAAAAGAAATTCGTAATCCATTTAAGTTAAATACTAGCATTGTGTGGATGCAGGGTGTGTCGGATGAAGAAATTGAACGAAAAATTAACGAACAATTAAGCCATCCTCAAAGTTTTGGAAAAAAGAAGGCGAAGGCAGAAAAGCGTCTTGATTGGCGTGAATATTCAGGAATATCATCTTCTATTATGGCCGAGCGTGATGATGTTTTGGGTGAGGAGTTTAAAAAGGTTATATCATCTAATATTTTTTCTTATGATTTATCAGGGTTATCTGTTCAGGAAGTTTTAAGTGATTTGCTGCAAGAGGGTGTCGTTGAAGTTGAGTCTGATGATGGCGTAGCATTTGAGTTTCGACTGTATGAATTTTCCGACACGTGGTATTCTATCGAAGTTAATAATAGCGATAGGGAGAATATTGGATATTTTGATTTTCGTTTAGGATCTGCAGAATATGGATACGAGAGGGAAGGGGAGAGAAGCGTTGCTCTTCTCTCAGAGGCTGTTCATCATAAGGGAATCGGCAGAGCTCTTGTTTCGCTAGGGCTTGAATTATCAAAGCTTAATGGAAAAAAACTTTTTTATCTTAAAAATGTCAAAGATCTTAAGTTTTTTAAAGGATATGGGTTTAAAGATTCTTTTTCTGGGAAGAATGACTTAACTTTCAATCTTAAAACTCAAGAAATTTTATCTATTAACATTGTCTCAAAAACCTCGCCTACTTTGACTAGCTCAACAGGTGGTATTGATTTCAACGCTGAGAATATGAATCTGACGACTAAAGGTGACGGGATTGATTTTAATATTCCTTTGAATATGCAAGGTGTTGATTTATCTAATATCGAAGGCCTAACGCCGATTATTATTAATATTGCACCTGTAACAGATTTTTATCTTCTTCTTGGGCTGGGAGAAAATCCACAAGAAGTCCTTTCTTAATATTTTTACTAAACGATTTTTCTTATTCTTTCTTTGTGTTATAATCCTTGCATTAAAGGAAGAATGAAGTTATGCACGAATTAAGAAAAGATCCTATTATTGGTCGCTGGGTTGTGATGGCAAAAGATCGAGCCAGACGTCCTGGTAATTTTATTGTTGCCGACAAAAGCAATGACGACATTTCTTTGCATAAAGATTGTTGTTTTTGTGAGGGTCATGAGAAAGAAACCCCACCTGAAATTTATGCTATTCGGGAAAACAATTCTAAGCCAAACTCTAAGGGGTGGAAGGTGCGCGTTGTTCCGGATAAAAATCCTATTTTAGAGGCAGATGTTGATTTGACACCGAAAGGCCACGGGCTTTATGATGTTTTAGAAGGGCGAGGGGCACATGAGGTCATTATTGAAACGCCTAAACATGTTGCAAACATGGCTGACCTAGATGTTTCACAAATTGCATTAGTTATTCAGACATATGTGGCGCGCATCAATGACCTTGAAAAAGATAAGCGCTTGCAATATGTTTTAGCACACAAAAACTATAATTGGTCTAGAGACAATCAAAATATTACGCATTCTTATTCGGAGATTATTGCAACACCTGTTAATCCTATGCGCGTTAAAGAAGAGCTTAGTGGGTCAAAGAAATATTTTGATTATCATGAACGATGTATTTATTGTGATTTAATTAAGCAAGAAATTGCTGCGAAAGAACGTATTATTTTTGAGAATGAACATTTTATCGTTGTCGTTCCTTATGCATCAAGATTTCCTTTTGAGCTTTGGGTTTTGCCTAGAAAACATAATGCACAATTTCCAAAAGGTGTCAGTGGTCTAGAGACAGAATTGGCAAAAGCGTTAAAAGAAATTTTGCTTAAGATTAAAACAGGCCTTGGGGATCCGGCATATCATTTTGTTGTTCACACGGCTCCATTTCAGCGCCAAAAAGGAAAATCAATGCAGGTTAATACCATGGAAGAAGATTATCATTGGCATATTGAAGTTATGCCAAGACTAACGCATACAGCTGGTTTTGAAAAAGGAACAGGATTTTATATTTGTCCTATTCCGCCAGAAGAAGCAGCAAGTTATTTAAGAGAGGTTGAGATTTAAATGGGAGAATTGCGCAAAGATCCGATTTTAGGACGATGGGTTATCGTTAAAACAGAGGGATCTTTGATGCCTGAAGATTATGAAAAGGAAATTAAAACTTTTCATCAGCAAGCAATTTGTCCGTTTTGTCCTGATCGAGAAGATCGTACCCCTCCAGAAATTGAAGCTGTTCGTGATGGAGGAGAAGCTAATAGTTCTAATTGGCGTGTTCGTGTTGTTCCGAATAAATTTCCAGCGTTTGATATTTCAGGGGAAATTGATCGACGAGGCGTTGGCGTCTTTGATATGTCGAATGGAATTGGAGCACATGAAGTTGTTATTGAAACGCGTGATCATTGTAAGGATATTCCAGATTTAACGGATCAGGAAGTGTTTGATATTATTAGCAAATATTGTAGTCGTTCTATTGATTTGGCAAAAGATCCAAGATTTAAATATGTTTTAGTTTTTAAGAATTATGGAGCTGAGGCTGGCGCTAGTCTTGAGCATGCGCATAGTCAAGTCATGGCGCTTCCTATGGTTCCCAAATATGTTTTGGAAGCGCTGAAAGGATCTGATCAATATTATCGGTTTCATGGGCGTTGTATTTATTGTGATATTATTCATCAAGAAATGAAGGACAAAGAGCGCATTATTACAGAAAATGAAGATTTTATTTGTTTTGCGCCTTATGCGTCACGCTTTTCTTTTGAATCATGGGTTATGCCTAAAGAGCATCAAGTCCGGTTTTGTGAAATGAGCGATGATCAGAAATATAATCTTGGGAAGATTTTAAAGGAAATATTAATTCGCAATAAAGTTTGCTTGTCGGATCCTTCGTATAATTTTTTTGTTCACACGGCTCCTGTTAAGTATCATTACCCGGAAGGATATCATTGGCATATCGAAGTGATTCCAAAGCTTACGAATATGGCCGGTTTTGAGTGGGGCACAGGGTTTTATGTGGTTCAAACGGACCCTCTTATTGCTGCAAAACTTTTAAGAGAAACTCCGGTAGGGTAATTTCGCTCGGCATTTTTCTTATAGATTAATTTCTCTAAGCCCTTGACTAAATAAAGGGAATGACTATAATAGTCATTCTTAAAAGATTATTAACATATTAGATGGAGGAAAGTAATGAAAATAGGAATTAACGGATTCGGACGTATTGGGAGAATGGTTCTTCGTGTTGCTGTGAAGAAAAGCAATATCGAAATAGCCGGAATTAACGATCTGACAGACGCTAAAACACTCGCTCATCTTCTGAAATATGATTCTGTTCAAGGTAAGTTTGACGGAACGATTGAAGCAAAAGAGAGTGCAATTGTTGTTAATGGCAAAGAAATTCCAGTTACAGCTATTAGAAATCCAGCAGAGATCCCATGGGGAAAATATGGCGTTGATGTTGTTGTTGAATCAACAGGCGTTTTTCGTAAAAAAGAACAGTGTATGGAGCACATCAAGGCAGGAGCTAAGAAAGTTATTTTGACAGTTCCTTCAAAAGATGAAATTGATAATACGATTGTTCTAGGTGTTAATGACGAAGCTTTAAAGGATAGCGATTTGATTGTTTCGAATGCATCTTGTACAACAAATTGTTTAGCTCCAATGGTTAAAGTTTTAAATGATAACTTTGGTATGGTTAACGGATTAATGACAACGATTCATGCTTATACAAATGATCAAAGTCTTCTTGATTTTCCACATTCTGATTTAAGACGAGCAAGAGCAGCCGCTGTTTCTATGATTCCGACGACAACAGGAGCTGCTAAAGCAGTTGGAAAAGTTATTCCAGAGCTTAACGGAAAATTAAATGGAATGGCTATTCGGGTACCAACACCCGATGGATCTGTGACAGATTTTGTTGCTGAGCTTACAAAAGAAGTCACGGTTGAAGAGATTAATGCCGCTATGAAAAAAGCAGCAGAAGGTCCTCTAAAAGGTATTTTAGAATATTGTGATGAGCCAATTGTTTCTTGTGATATTATTGGTAATCCAAATTCATGTATTTTTGATTCATTAGCAACAATGATTTCTGGAAATATGGTGAAAGTTATTGGCTGGTATGATAATGAATGGGGATATTCAAATAGAGTTATTCATTTAGCAGAAAAACTTGTAAAATAATTTTTGCTTAAAAGTAAAGAAAAAGGCGCAACTTTTTAAAGTTGCGCCTTTTTCTATTTCTCTATCCTTAAAATAGAGTATAATAAGAAATGAAAATAAATAAACCGATTACCCCGCGTCGCCAAGGCTCCTGGGGTAAATTCGCACTTCTAAGTTATGTCGTTAATTCTTCCGTAACTTAAGTGTTCATTTAAGGAGAAAACATGATTTTATTAAAGATAGCTCAGGAAAAGTTTAGTGTTCTTTTGTTTATGCTGATTTCACTTTTCTTTTTGATGCCTGCATTGCAAGATGTTCATCCAGTGATTCCGATATCGCCGTTTATATTTTTTATTATTTTGGTTTTATCTTTGCGAACGGGATCTTTAAAAATGAGAATTTTTTGGCAGTTGATTGTGTTAGTTGTCATTGGATTTTTTCTTGATTTGATTTTGGCGTTTACGACAGCATCGCTTCTTGAGAAAGTGTTGACTGTTTGTGTTTATGGAATTTATATTATGTTTTTAGCTCTTTCTATTGGAATGATTATAAAGAAATTGATGGATGAGGAAGAAAATGCCGCAAGGATTATTAAAGCCGGAATTTGTGGATATTTTCTCATTGGACTTCTGTGGGCAGTGATTTATTCTTTTGTTTATTGGATCGATCACGTTAATCTTTCCGTTTATGAGGTAGGGCAAATACCGTTTTTTTATTTTAGCTATTCCGTTTTAACATCGCTAAAGTTTTCTGGTGTTTTTCCAGTTACAACATGGGCTATCAGCTTGGCATATTTGGAAGTTATTTCTGGGCAAATATTTTTGGTTATTTTTGTAGCACGGATGGCTGCTATTTTTATTAAAAGGCAAAAAATATCGAGATGACAAAAGGTATTCATAAAATTGTTTTGCTTCGTCACGGGGAAAGCGTCTGGAATCAAGAAAATAGATTTACGGGATGGACGGATGTTGATTTATCTGAAAAAGGTGTTGCCGAGGCACGCCATGCAGGGCAGCTTCTAAAGAAAGAAGGTTTTATTTTTGATGTAGCGTTCACCTCTGTCTTAATTCGCGCAACACATACTCTTTCAATTGTTCTCGAGAAAATGGATTTACTCTCAGTTCCTATTTTCCATTCCTGGCGTCTCAACGAACGACATTATGGAGCTTTACAGGGGCTAAACAAGTCAGAGACAGCTAAAGAATACGGGGAAGAGCAAGTCCATGTTTGGCGAAGAAGTTATCATATTTGTCCGCCGGCATTAACGAAAGAAGATCAGCGCTATCCAGGGCATGATGAAAAATATAAAGATTTAGATGAAAAGGATATCCCTTTAACAGAAAGTTTAGAAAAGACAGTTGAGCGGTTCATGCCATATTGGCATGACGTTATTATTTCTCAGATAAAAGAAGGAAAAAGAATTCTGATTGCTGCTCATGGTAACAGCTTGCGCGCTTTGGTTAAGTATCTTGATGGTGTTTCCGATGAAAATATTTCCAGCCTTAATATTCCGACTGGCATTCCTTTTGTTTATGAACTTGACTTAGAAATGCGTCCTATCAAACATTATTATTTAGGGAATTCTGAAGATGTTAAAAAGGCCACAGAAGCTGTGGCCTTTCAAGGAAAATCAAAGGAATAAAGAATTTCTTAGTTATGTGTTATTGTTTTGATCCACGTTTTGCCCGTATTGGAATTTAAATCCACGTCTAGCTGCTTTTGCGATATTCGTAACGTGATCTCCAATCTTCTCAAGATTATTAATAAGATCAACAAAAATAAGCGCACTTTTCGCTGTACATTTTCCTTCACAAAGTCTTTGAGCGTGTTCTTCTAGAAATTCTCTTTGCATACTGTTGACTTCTCCTTCGTAGAGAAGAACGTGATCGCTAGCTGTTAAATCTTTAGATTTTAAAGAATGCAAAAGTTCTTCGATCATATTATCTATTTTTGCATAAAGTGTTCGCATTTCAGCTTGTGCTTTATTAGAAAAAATAATGTCATTATCTTGAACTTTTTCTGTCAGCTCTGCAATGTTAACAGCATGATCTGAGATTCGCTCAAGGTCATTGATAGAATGAAGAAGGGGTGGCAATTGGCTTGCAACATGTGGTGTTAGGTCGTGGGCTGACAGCTTTGCCAAGTAAAATGTAATATCGTTTTGAAGATGATCAATCGCACTTTCTTGTGTTTGAACGTGAGGGATAGATTTTTTATCTTTTTTAAAAAATCCTTCCATCGCTGTAATAATTGTTTTTTGAACCAGTTCTGCCATGGCGATGAGTTCTTTCTTGGCGCTATCAATGGCGATTTCTGGCGTGTCGAGCAGCTTATCTTGGAGATATTTAAAGTCAGCTGAGACATAAATATCTTTTCCTGGGATTATCCATTCTACAAATTTGACCATAGGGTAAAGAATAAGCAAAAAGACAATCGCATTGAAAACATTAAAGAAGGTATGCGCATTTGCAATATGACGGGCGATAGTGTCAGTGGTAATCGCCCCTGGTGTAATAAAATCAATAAAGGCTGGATAGATTCCCGTATAAACGAAGATTGCGAAATATGCCGTTCCAACGACTTTTAAAATTGTGTGAAAACAGGCCATTCGGCGCGCTGAGACGCTTCCTCCTATACTTGCCAGCCAGGCTGTTATCGTAGTTCCGATATTGTCTCCTAGAACAAAATAAAGTGAGGTTTGAAAATCAATTAATCCTGAAGAAGCTAAAGCTAATACCATACCGATAGAAGCGCTACTTGATTGGACTGCGGCGGTAAAGACGACTCCGATTAAAATGGCTAGAATGGGAGTGCCTCCAAGCTGAATGAAGAAATCTGTAACGGCTGGAACATCCTTGAGAGGTTTCATGACGCTGGACATTGTTGTTAGTCCTAAGAAAACGATACCAAAGGCAAATATGACTTGACCCCAGGATTGTACGCGTTTTTTTACAGGTAAAAGAATCATGACAGCGCCGATGCCAATAACAGGCAAAGCGTATTGAGAAATTTGAAAGGCGATAATTTGAGCTGTTATTGTTGTTCCGATAGCTGCTCCAATAACAACGCTTGATGATTGCAGTAAATTGACAATACCAGCATTGATAAGACCAACGAGAATAACCGTTGTAACACTGCTGCTTTGGATAAGGCTTGTGACAAAGGCGCCAAGAGCAACGCCACGTAATCTATTTTGAGTTAGGGATCTTAAAATACGGCGTAGTTTTGTTCCGGCAACTTTTTGGAGTCCGTCCGAAAGATATTTCATTCCGAATAAGAAGAGTCCGAGCCCGCCGACGATTCCAAAAATTACTGTTTTCGCAACCATACTATTCTCCTAAAATTTTGATGTTGAGTTTTGAATAAATTAAAAGACATGAATACCCACTTGCAAAAATGGTAGCATGATCTTATGTCTTTGTCCAAAAAAATTAGATTTTTTAATTTAAAATTTTAAAATATTTGCTTGGTATCTATATATCAGAGCTGATTATTTTTTGGAGCTTTAATATAAGGAACAGATATGCTTTGCTGTTGAATGGGAAGGGCAAGAAATATGCTTGTCATTATTTTAGATGATTTCAGCCAGCAAATTGGATATTTCAATAGAAACATAATTTATTGATAGCTAATAAGTTATGTGTATTTCGTTCTTTTTTGGCATAATAAAATACTATTGATATATATCATAAATATTTGTATAATATATTTTCTTAATACTAAATTTATATATGAAGTTATGTATACTTTATATATATAAAGAAAGGGGAGCGTTTCATGGGAGCATGTCATTTAACAGAGCAAAATTTCGAACAAGAAGTCATTGGTTCCGATGTTCCAGTTTTAGTTGATTTTGGGGCAGAGTGGTGTGGGCCGTGCAAAATGATGGGTCCAATCGTTGATGAATTGGCTGATGAATTGGCTGGAAAAGCTAAAGTTGGCAAAGTTAACGTTGATGAAGCTCAAGGGTTAGCCGTAAAATACGGAGTGATGTCTATTCCAACGCTAATTTTGTTTAAGAATGGTGAAGCTGTTGATCAATCAGTTGGTGCTATGGCAAAAGATCAGCTGTTAGAAAGAATTAATAAAAATTTGTAAATAAGATTTTACGAGAGGATAAAGGGAGATGCTGTTAACTGTTTTAAGAGCAAAAATTGCGAATGCTTCAGTGGTGGAAGCTGAGCTTTATTATGAGGGAAGCATTACTGTTGATGAGGCGATTTTGAAGAATGTTGGAATTCTTCCTGGAGAAAAAGTTGAGATTTTAAATATCAACACGGGTTCTAGAATTGAAACATATGCAATTGCAGGAAAAGAAAATTCTGGGGTTATTTGCTTGAATGGCCCTGCCGCCCGATCAGGATGTGTTGGGGATAAGCTTATTATTTTAAGCTATGGTTTTATGGAGGAGGCGGAAGCCAAAGAGTATAAAGCAAAGGTTGTTTATTTAGATGATCAAAACAAAATTAAAAATTAGAAAATATGGTGATCCCTGCTTAAGAAAGAAGTCGGAATCGGTTAAGAAGATTGGTCCTGCTGAGCGCATGCTTATCGATGCTATGCTCAACACGATTTTGGATAAAGAAACAGAGATTGGTCTTGCGGCACCGCAGATAGGAATTAATAAGAAGATTTTTATCGTTGATCTTCCAGAATTTCCAAGAGTTTTTGTTGATCCAAAGATTTTAAAGAAAGAAGGTCAGACGACGATGGAGGAGGGATGCCTTAGTTTTCCTGGCTTTTCTTTTGAGGTTAAACGACCAAAAAGAATTGTTGTTGAATATTTAAATGAACAAAACAAAAAGTGTCGAATAGAATGTGAAGACTTTCTTGCTCGTGTTATTTTACATGAGACAGATCATCTTAATGGAGTGCTTATTGTGGATTATGTAAGCGAAGAAGAAAGAATGCAAAATCAGAAAGCATTAGATGCCTTGGCAGAGAAGACTAAAAAAGAATTAAAAATAAATTCTTAGAAGATGATAGCTGTGCAAAAAATATTGCCGGAGTGGTTTAAACAAAAGATTCCCGATAAAAATAAAATTGATTCTATGAAAGAATCGTTTAGCCGACTAGGAATTTATACGGTTTGTGAGCATTCCCGTTGCCCGAATATGGGATCTTGCTGGTCTTCTGGCGTTGCGACATTTATGATTTTAGGTGACCGCTGTACTCGAGCGTGTCGATTTTGTGCCGTTGAATCAGGATGCGTTAAAGACGTTGATCCTTTTGAGCCTCGGCAAGTAGCTAAAGCAGTAAAGCAATTAGGGTTAAAATATGTTGTTGTGACATCTGTGACGAGGGATGATCTAGAAGATGCTGGGGCGATGCAATTTGTTAAGACGATTAGAGAAATTAAGGCGCTTGTCCCACAGGTAAGAATTGAGGTGCTTGTTCCTGATTTTTTAGGTAGGAAAGATTTGATTAAAGTTGTTCTAGATGCAGGGCCTAATGTTTTTGGGCATAACCTTGAAACGGTTCAGAGGCTATCTGTACGTTTTCGCCCACAAGCAGATCATGAAAGATCTTTGAATGTTTTAAGAATGGCACGGCAAATTAATTCGGATGTTTTTATTAAATCTGGATTTATGGTTGGCTTAGGCGAAACCGAGGAAGAGGTAAAGCAGTTAGTGAAAGATTTAAAGGCAGTGGGATGTGATCTTTTAACGATCGGTCAATATTTAGCACCTTCAAAAAAAGAGCGTCATATTCCTGTAGATCGTTTTGTTTTTCCAGAAGAATTTGAGAAATACAGAAAGTTTGGCATGTCTGTTGGTTTTAAGAGTGTTTTAAGCGGACCGTTAGTTCGAAGTTCATATTTAGCTGAAGAGGGATATCGAGACTGTTTAAAAGCAGAGAGGCTTAAAGTTTGAAAAAGAAAATAAAAGAGACATTTTCATTATTATTGCGCTTAGGCTTAAGTGTGGCTTTGCTTTTTTATCTTTTTAAGAAAATTGATCTTGATAAAATGGGCAGTATTTTGAAAGAGGCAAATTTTTTCTATCTTTTAGCTGCGATGTTTCTCATGTTTGTTATTTATTTCCTCATTTTAATCCGATGGAATATTGTTATTCGATATCTGGGCATTAGGGTGCCGTTTAAAAGTGTGGCACGTTGTTTTTTGATTGGATCTTTTTTTAATTTATTCTTGCCAACGTCAACCGGTGGAGATGTTATGAAGACCCTGGGACTTTTTCAGGATACATCTGAGAAAACAAAAGTGGTTGCATCTGTTCTTTTGGATAGAATTTTTGGGCTTGTGGCACTAGTTATTGTTGCCATTGTCGCTTTTATATCGGCATATAAAATTGCTTACGATGAATTTTTATTGATTGCGATTAGCATTATATTTTTTGGCACGGTATTGGGTATCTCATTTCTTTTTAATGAACGATTCTATTCATTTGTTTGTCAAATTTTTAACAGATTTCCTGTTGTCAAAGATAAATTGATGGAACTCCATTATGCGATCGTTTTAATTAAAGAAAAAAAACAAGCGTTGTTTTTTGCAATAGGATTATCTTGCTTTATTCAAATATTGTTAGCGATAACATTTTATCTAACGGCAAGAGGATTGCATCAAGATATCGGGTTAATCTATTGCATTATTTTTGTTCCTTTGATTTGTGTCGCATCGGCTTTTCCGTCTATTGGCGGCCTCGGTGTTCGAGACGTAAGTTCTGTTTATTTGTTTTCAAAGGTTGGCGTTGCTGCAGCTACGGCTGCTAGCATGAGCTTAATTAATTTTTTGTTTATGGTTATTATTGGTTTGATTGGGGCGATAGTTTATGTCTGTTCATTATCTCATCGACGGGTACAATGCTGTTCATCGGATTCCGAATCTTTTAAAAGATAGTCTACAGGAGTCCCGCAATAACCTTGTTGGTTTTATCGAAAACAATCGTCCTCAGGGAAGTGTCAAGAATTTGGTAACGATTGTATTTGACGGGCAGCCTGGGATAGCGGCACATGTATATGGATTGATTCCAAAGGTATTATTTTCGGAGAATGAAACAGCAGATGAAGCCATTAAGAGAATAGTTGAGAAATCTGATTTAAAGAAAAATATTGTTGTTGTCACAGGTGATAAAGAAATACAGTTTTATGTCCGGCAGCTAGGAGCAAAGGTTTTATCTGTTGAGGATTTCTTTTTAAGAAAATTAGATAATAAGAGGAAAGTTGATTTTCATAAGCCTATTGCGAATACGGAAGAATATCGGATTAACCAAGAGTTAAAAGAAGTATGGCTTAAAAAAGACAAATGAAGAAACGAATTTTCTTAAAACATTTTTTTCAAAGCATCGTGGCGGGTGTTGCTGGATTAGGAAATGCGCTGTATTTTTTGGGCAATGTTTTAGGTCAGATTTTAAGAGGAAAAATTCGATTTTCTGAAGTTATAAAGCAAATTCATGAACAGGGAATGCAGTCGGTGGTTGTTATTGCGCTTACGTCGATTGCCTCTGGAGTTGTGCTGACCTTGCAAGGATATGTCATGCTTGATCGATTCGGCGCTAAAGAAAAAGTAGCCGCATTGGTCGCGTTGTCTCTTGTTCGAGAGCTTAGTCCTGTTTTTAGCGCTTTGATTTTTTCTGGAAAAGCGGGAGCACGGCTTACGGCAGAATTAGGGGCAATGAATGTCAACAACCAGATTGTTGCAACTAAAGTTATGGGCGTTGATCCGATTGAATTTTTGGTTGTCCCGAGAATGCTAGCATGTTTTCTTGTTTTGCCGATTTTAGTTGTGATGTCGGAGATTATTGGGATTGCTGGTGGGTATTTAGTTGGAGTGTTTGAAGCAAATATTCCGGGATCGTTTTATATCAGTCAAACATTGCAGTCGATTGATTATGTTGATTTCTTTAGTGGTTTTATTAAAACGTTTTTCTTTGCTTTTTTGATTGGTTGGACTTGCTGTTATCAGGGATTTGTAACCAAGGGTGGATCGCTGGGTGTTGGTCGCTATACAACAAAGGCTGTTGCTTTGGCATATATTTTAGTCGTTGTTTCAAATACAATATTGACAAAAATTATTTTGACATTTTGGGGATAGGAGGAAAAGGTGAGGAATTTCTTTAGTTATTTAAGAGCAGTTATTGTTTTTGTTGTCGTTTTTGGTTTTATTGGGTGTGATGGAAATATGACAAAGAAAAGAAGACCGAAATCTTATTCTATTCCAGAGATGGAGGCAGTCTGGATTCAAGATGGCAATCCGATTGTTTTTGAAGAAGAATTTTGGTACCCTCGAGATGATGTCGATATTTTGTCAGATGAAGAAGTTTATTTGTTAGGCGAGCAGGAGGGAGTCGCGTTTTTTATTGGAACAATTGATGTGCGTCCATATAATCGTATTTACACTAAATTTGGAAAGAATAAATTTCGTATTTTTGAGAAAAAATAAAAATGATTAAAGTTTCACATTTATATAAGTCTTTTAATAGTCAAGCCATTCTAAAAGATGTTAGCTTTGAAGTTAAAGAGGGCGAAATTATTGCTATTTTAGGACAGAGTGGAGCAGGAAAAAGTGTTTTGCTTAAACATTTAATAGGACTGCTTTTTCCGGATCAAGGTTCTATTGAAATTGATTCAAGGGATATTGCAAAGTTTTCTGAACAAGATTGGCTTTTGCTGAGAAAAAAAATGGGATATCTTTTTCAGGATGGAGCACTGTATGATTTTATGACGATTTTTGAGAATACAGCGTTTCCCCTTAAAGAGCACACGCAGCTTAATAAAAAAGAAATTGGCGAGAAAGTTAGAAATACGTTAAGTTTAGTTGGACTTGAAGGTGTTGAGCAAAAGTATCCATCACAGTTAAGCGGAGGAATGCAAAAGAGAGCTGCGTTGGCTCGAGCCGTTATTTTAAACTCAAAGATTCTTTTGTGTGATGAGCCGACATCAGGGTTAGATCCAGTTCGCAGTCGGGATATTACAGATGTGATTTTAAATATTTCACGGCATTTTAATACAACAACAGTGATTACGTCACACGATATGAAAAATTCATTTCGTATTGCAGATCGATTAATCATTATGAAGGATGGATCTCTTGTGGCACAAGGCACAAGAGAAGAAATAGAGTCGACGGATAATGATTTTGTTAAAGAATTTTTAAATTAATCCTGGAGTTATTATGGAAAAAAAAGAAGTTACCAGAACGTTGTATGCCGGTTTGTTTTTTATCATTGGGGTCATTCTTATTGGCGTTGTTGTTTTGACCATTGGAATGGAAAAAGGACTAACTCAGCCAAAATTTACAGCTGAAGTTTTATTTAGTCAGGTTGGCGGCTTGTCTGTTGGTGCGCCGGTTCGCTTATCTGGGGTTAATGTCGGAACCGTTGGAAAGATCGACTTTCTTAAACAGGAAGTAGCTGGGCGTAACGTTGTTGTAACCCTTAATCTCTTTAAGCGTTACAAGTCGCAGATTGAAAAAGGATATAGTTTTGTTATCAAGACTGAAGGTGTTTTGGGCCAGAAATTAATTTCGATCAATAAGGATTCGACAGGCAATGGCCGAAAATTAAATATTGGAGAACCAATTGTCGGAGAAGATCCGTTAGACGTTCAGGATCTTGCAAAAACATTTGGACAAACAGCTGTATCTCTCCAAGAGACAGCAAAAGGAATGGCTGTCGTTATGAGTGAAGTTGATGATAATTTTAAGAAGATTAAAAGAGTGCTTAATCGCATTGAAGAGCGACTCGTTGAAGGAAGTTTGTTTAAAGTTTTTTAAAAATATAAATAAAAGGGGCTAAGCATGACAGATTCAATAACAATTTTTGGTGTCCAGCTTTCGGCATGGCTTTATATTCCGATTGGTTATTTTTTGTGGGTTGTTGTGGGCCTGCTTATTAGATCAGTAGTTTTTAAGGCCATGCAGGGAATTGCAAAGAAAACAAAGACAAAATTTGATGATATTTTGATTCGTTCTTTAGATTTGCCGTTATTGTTGCTGATCTTTACAAGCGGTGGTGTTTTCATCGAACGAATGGCTCCGATAGCCTCAAGCGCAGAATTAACAAAATATGTTTTTGTTGGATTTAAGGCGGTAACTATTGTTGCGATTGTTTTATTTATTGAGAGATTAACAAATGGTCTTATTGAGGAATATACGCCGAAATATGATATTTTAAAGACATCGAGTGGCGTTGCCAAAGCAATTGCGCGCTTGTTGGTTATTGGTATTGGTGTTTTAGTTCTTTTGGATAGCTTTGGTGTTTCCATTACTCCGATCTTAGCTTCTTTAGGTGTTGGTTCTCTAGCCATTGCTTTGGCTTTGCAGCCGACATTAGAGAATTTCTTTTCAGGAGTTCAGATTATTGCTGATAAGCCCTTTAAGGTTGGGCAA
>Ga0207996_1000123_pt1 | contig 67111 bp, 51 predicted proteins | sample AntAceMetag02UKG_FD_184773 | JGI IMG/M metagenome (GOLD analysis project Ga0207996, IMG submission 184773) | Saline lake microbial communities from Ace Lake, Antarctica - Antarctic Ace Lake Metagenome 02UKG (SPAdes) (version 2) | ecosystem: Environmental > Aquatic > Non-marine Saline and...
ACGTCCTTTCCTCTGTTCAAAAAAAGATATTTCCTTATATACAGACACCGCATACGACACCGGGCTTGTTCAACCACCGGATAAGATCGTGGTTCGCTGCGCTCTCACAATCTATCCTTATTCGTTAGGCATTTTTGTTGGTAGGACTTTCATTCCCCTCTAGCGCAGAAGCTATTCTCGCTAAGTTTTTATTTATAGCTTCCAGCTGCTCATTGGTTTTCAGGAAAATAGTGTTGTTACGCCCCTTCATTGCGTCGGCTAAATCATATGCTGGACTATTAGATGAGTGCATACGTGTCATGTACCTAATATCAAGAACAGAAATTTCCTTGCCCTTCTTTTGCATACTAAGAGGTGTTCGGTATTTGTATGAAGCAGTGACAGGAAAACCATCACCAATTTGTGACGATAGCCCGCCATATTGCCCGGCTTGCCATCTAAGCTCTTTTCCTGGCGCCAAGAGTGGAATTTTTATTTTTAGAAACCTTGAATCATCTATATCCATAGGCTTTTCAATACCCCAGCAGTTGATAGGAATGGAGCCTGAAAACTCCAAGTCTCTTGCGGAGCCACCTCCGCTATTGCAGATAACTAGATCTATTACTGATGCTGTATCATTGCTTGGTTCATAATATACAGAAATGTTTGGTTTTGACTGCCTATAAATTGCTAGATAAGCAATAGCAACTGCAAGGAATGTCACAATAGGACTAATGATATAAAAAGCTATTTGAAAGTATTCTGGGTCATTTATCATCTAATTTTATTTTCCTTCGTGGCTAATGCCTAACGTCGCTACTCACCTGCCGCTCCGATGAAGTTGCCGCGTAGCGCCGCCGACGTTTCCGCGGTCAGGTGCAGTAGCATTGTTATAGCTTGATTTTTTCTTTGAATTGTTCTTGAAGGGTTTGGGTATATTTGTCATTTTTTTTCAAGTCGATCAATCCCCTCAATTCCATTCCGGGTTTAGTAAATTGTATTAACCTTACCTGCATACCGTCAAACCTGATATGTATAGGCGTACCAGCATAATTAACCTCCTCAAATTTACCTTCGGGGTCTTCTTTATAATTCAGCGTTAAAGTTTCTGCAGAGCGTAAGAGTCCGACACCATCGAGCTCAAATAAGTCATCATATTGCACACCGTATTGCTCTAAAGGACCGATGTTTTGAAAAGGAAACACGTGTGGATGTATTACAAATGCATTCTTGCCATCAAAAATAGATAGGTTTGCCAAATTTTGAAACTTATTTGCTGTACTTGAAGTTAAAATACTGAGCACTTGAAGTGTATGTGGGCTAATATTGCCAGGATTGTGAATTTCCTTTTCAAGAAGCTTAGATAAGAAATGCTGTATTTCCTCGTTCGATTTTGTTTCTGCTATGCGCCAGAAAATCTCCAACCAATCAATGTCAATCTCTTCTCCAGAAGGGGTCTCTGAAGTATTTCGAAGGTTCTCAAGAGTTTTGAGTGCAACTTTTTCTCTGTTATTTTGTTCTAACAACATCCTTCCGGCAAAATGCACGACTGCTCTTTCCTGAAGCGCACTATTTTTTCTAATTTCATCACATGCAGACTCTGCGGTTGCTTTTTGAATTGCCGATTGAACAGCAGTCCCAGTTCTAATGCCTTGAGAGAATCTTTCTATATATGCATTTGGTATATCAATGATATTCGTGATTAGATTCCCAACTCCCTTCGCCAAGGCAATAATTGCATTTGATTTAACTTTTTCTGGAATAGGAATTCCATCTATTGATGGAATTATGTCCATATTTTCTTCATTCATTTTTTTGAGTACCTATAACGGCAGGCATCAGCGGGCGCACGCTTTTTGCGCTCCGCTGAATGCCTTTGTTGGCGCCTTTCCTGTCTTTTGGAACATCCAATAGCCCTGTCTCAGCTAAATTGGTGGTAGAACCTTGTAAGCAATGTCAATTTGCTCATCACAGTCCCCGAGCTTATGCCAGTTCTGGTTTGATATCACTCGGCAGACAACACAGAAACGCGTGGAAACGTAATGTTCACTCAAAACCATCTGAAACTTCTCACCAGTTGTACGCGGACCACCTACGTTCGCTATTAACCACTCAACTTCATATTGGTCTGGCCTGAAGGTAGGATCAACTTCAGCTGTGATGGAAATGGAGTCCCCACATCGGAGGTAGCTCTTTTCGTCCCGAGAGTAGTCCACTATGGCAGGCCCATCGGGATTGCGGTTGGAAGATGAAAGGTAGACCACATGTCCGAGCGAGTCCAAAATCTTAACAACCGTCGGCACGTTGTAGAGGTTTGCCATATTAACCCGAGCATAGTAGGTCTTCAGGCCCTCTACCACGTCCATCGAGTAACAGAGAACTCGATAGGCATCGTGCACAGAAACTGGATTTGCGTGAGATAGTGCGTTTCGAGGTGTAACGAGACGGTTGAGAAATGTTCGTGCAGAATCGTTGCCTTGGGGAAAAACATCACTTAATGCATCGGCGAAGTGGTCTCTATACAAAGTAGGGTTACATATTATTTGAATCTGGTCAGCTAAGAAGGCGGCATCAATCGGGCGGACAAATCGTGCGGGCTCTTGTGATCTGCGCTCGGTAAGCGTTTTGGCGAGGCCAGAGTTGATCGCTCTGCTTTTATCAGCTCTCTGAGCGTCGAGATAGTCCTGTCCATATGCCTCAGTAAGCTTGATATCAATGAGTCTCCGAAGCCAGAGTTCAAGACCTTCGATTGCACGCTTGCAACCATCCCTCATTTGGGCTTCAGATATTGTGTAAAGTGGCATGTTTATCCCCCCAAAAGGCACACCTGCATCCCCATGCTAATGAACCCAAATAGTTATAGTCAAGTCGGGCCAACATTTAATATAAGTATTACCTGATTTTCCCACCAGATAGAAAACTCATCTAACAAATATACTGTATTCATACACAAATTTATCAATAAGTCCAATCATTATTCTTGAAAGTGTACCGAAAATGTGCTTATTATTTAAAGCATTTAGCATGTATAATCTCGTTGCTTTGGCTTGGAACATGCCCCGCCCAGTGGGCGAGAAGCTTATTAAGGAGTATAACTGTGACCGAATAAAGGGGAGATCCCAGGGTCGTCGTGGCGGCCGAAAACCCCATGAAGGACGAACTGGTCAACGCGATGGAAGCGCTTCGCGGTAATCTGGGTGACAAAGAATTTGTGGTATACGAGCTACCGGTTGTTCTGAGAGTTATATAGGTTTTCTCGCTATATTTATTAATTCCCTGTACATCTCATATGTAAAGTCCTTTCCGCGGCAGGGCAGGAGGGTGTTGTTGTGGTAGAGCGGTTCTTTTTCTATATCATAAGGAGATGCTTTAACCGCCTCTTCCCATATCGGCGTGCCCGGTATGGGTGAGAATTCCGCGATGACGGGTTTGGCCCCGCACGATCTGATAAAGTCTATGCTGTCTCGCACCTCGGAGGCGCTCTGATCCGGTAGTCCGCACAGGATGTACATCCCTATATCTTTTCCACTGTAGCCGGCCTCCAGCAGATAAGCCACCGCATCCTTTGTTTCCTCTCTGGTTATTTTTCCTCCGGTGTCGGTTTGCCGGCGCTCGTTCGCGGTCTCAAAGCCGAAACGTATAGTTTTGAAGCCAGCCCTGAACATCAATCTACTCAGAGGCGCATCTATCTCTCTCAGATGAAGACCGTTGGGACAATGAAAGATACAATTCAAACCTCTTCTCAACACTTCCTCCAGCATGGGTATCACGTGTCTTTCCCGATCAACGAGGAGGGCGTCATCATAAAAAGAGAAGTTCACAATGCCGAATTTCCTGTTCCAGAACTCTATTTCGTCAACAACTCTTATGGGGTCTCTGGTTCTGAATCCGTCGTTCAGGAGGTGCGAGGCACAGTAGGAACAGTTGAAGGGACACCCCCTCGAGGTCATTATGGGGATCTGATCCATCTGTGTGAGAAGGTCAAAAGCTGGGAGGGGGTATGAATCGAGATCGTCTTTATCCGGAAGGAATTGCAGATCATCATTAAAAAGATCCTTTAAGACTTTTGGAAGGGCGCTTTCTCCATCACCCTTCACCACAATATCGGCGCCGGAGTGTTTTGTTGCGTGATCACAGCAAAGGGTCGCATAGTTTCCTCCGAGAACAACCGGCACTTTTGGGATAACGCGCCGGATAGTATCTATTGTCTCAAAGACGCCCGGGTACCAGTAGGTCATCATGGATGTTACAAATACCGCGTCCGGTTTCTTCACGCGCAGCAGCTCATCCTCGAATAAGCGGGGTGTTATCCCATACCGGCCGTATCTTCTCGGGAAATCCTTGAGTGCATCAGGTTTCGTAATGACTTCTTTGAAGAAGTTGCCTCGTCCTGACGGAAGCCTCTTTGGAGCCTCTGTTCCGGTTTCCTTTTCCAGACCGGGGTGAAAAGGATCCAGACAATCAATCAGCTCTACTTTATATCCATTCTTTTTCAGGGTGGAGGCGAGATACAGGAGACCAGCCGGTTTGGCCCAGAGGTCATAGGCCGCAAAATCGTGTATCCAGGGATTTATCAGTAGTATTCTTTTTTGCATGCTGATTTGAGTATATGAAGACCTTACCAAAATCAAGATGATCTTAAAATTCGTTGATATTTTCCCTCTCATCTGATACATCTCTGAAAAATTCAGAGGGAAGAGTCTTAGGGCTTAAAGGTGGAATAAGGCTATGAAAATAGGATGGGTAGGCACTGGCATTATGGGATTTTCAATGGCTGGACATATCCAGGACGGAGGTCATGATCTCTACCTGTATAACAGGACACAAGAAAAGGCGGAAGGACTAATAAAGAAGGGCGGGCGGTGGTGCGCCTCTCCGGCGGAGGTCGCACGCGACTCGGAGATAGTGTTCACGATAGTTGGCCATCCCCGAGATGTGGAAGAAGTATATCTCGGAGAAGAAGGGATCGTGTCAGCCGGGGGTATGTGCCATACGATTGTGGACATGACCACAAGCAGCCCACATCTGGCGCAGCGAATAGCCGAAGAGGCATCAAACCATGAAATTATCAGTCTCGATGCACCGGTTTCCGGCGGTGACTCAGGTGCAAAGGCGGCTACTCTTTCCATCATGGTTGGGGGCGACGAAAATGCATTCAAAATGATATTACCCCTTCTACAACTCATGGGGAAGGAGATAGCTCATATGGGTGGACCCGGCGCAGGGCAGCACACGAAGGTGTGCAACCAGATCCTTGTCGCGGGTACGATGATCGGAGTTTGTGAATCTCTCCTATATGCCTCTCGGCTCGGACTCGACGAACAATCGGTAATAAACCTGATAGGGAAGGGGGCAGCCAGTTCCTGGTTGATAAATAACCTGGGACCCAGAATTGTAAGTGATGACTACGCCCCCGGTTTTTTTGTGGAGCACTTCATCAAGGATATGGGGATAGCTCTCGAAGAAGCTGCGGCATGTGATCTGTCCCTGCCGGGACTGTCTCTTGTCAGACAATTATATATTGCAGTGAAAGGACAGGGGCACGGCAGGCTGGGAACGCAGGCACTTATTTTAGCGCTAAGACAACTGAACGGGATGTGATATTCATACAATCCAGCCACAACGTGGAGACGACAGTGAATAAAAAGACAAAACTTATTGCAATGATTGGGGAGAAAACCTCTAAGGTGGGAATTATAGGTCTTGGATACGTTGGCCTGCCACTTGCGATTCATTTTGGAAAGAGGGGTTTTCCCGTTATCGGATTTGACTTGGATATCAAGAAGATAGAGAAGCTCCATAAAGGAGAATCTTATATAAAACATGTCCCCATAGAACCTGTAAATGAGTTGATCGAAGCGGGAAGCTTTGATGTAACCAGTGATTTCAGTCGACTGAAAGATGTGGACTGCGTACTCATCTGTGTGCCGACCCCTCTGACTGACAAAATGGAGCCTGACCTGACCTATCTTGTGGAAACCACGGAGACCATAGCCCGATATTTAAGGGCGGGACAGCTCATCGTTCTGGAAAGCACAACTTATCCCGGCACAACCGAAGAGATGATCCTGCCTCGTCTGGAAAAAGAGGGCATGAATGTGGGGAGCGATTTCTTCCTCGCATATTCGCCGGAGAGGGAAGATCCCGGAAACGAGAATTTTAACGCTTCAAACACCCCAAAAGTGGTGGGAGGAGTTACCCAATCCTGCCTCGAGGTGGCGCAGTCCCTGTACAACTCCATCACAAGCGTTGTGACGGTATCATCGACCAGGGCGGCGGAGCTTACCAAGCTGCTGGAGAATACCTTCCGGTCGGTAAATATAGCGCTGGTAAATGAGCTGAAAATACTTTCTCACAAGATGAACATAGACCTTTTTGAGGTTATTGACGCCGCGGCCACAAAGCCCTTCGGTTACAAGGCCTTTTACCCTGGTCCCGGTCTTGGAGGACACTGCATACCAATAGATCCATTCTACCTTTCATGGAAGGCCCGCGAATACGACTTCACCACGCGTTTTATTCATCTTGCCGGAGAGATCAATGTCTCCATGCCCCATTATGTAATAGAAAAAACGACGGAGGCCCTGAACCGGAATCAAAAAAGCATCAATGGAAGCCGCATACTTGTGCTGGGTGTTGCATACAAGAAGGATATTGATGACGACAGAGAATCGCCAAGCTATGCCATAATGAAAATGCTTCAGGAAAGAGGAGCTGAAGTCTTCTATAATGACCCATGGATACCGTGCCTGAGGCCGTCGAGAAAGTATGATTTTCAAATGGAGTCAACACCGCTTACGCCGGAAACACTTGGTGGTACAGATGCTGTTATCATAGCCACCGATCATTCGGATTATGATTTTGCTTATATCGTCGACCATTCCCGCCTTGTAATCGATACGCGAAACGCTACAAAGGGGATCACCGGCGTGGGCGATAAGATAATGATGGCTTAGAACCATTTGGATCAACTAATCAGGATATGAGCCTGCTGTTTTAAATTACCGATAATGGAGGGACTGTGATAGCCGTTGTGCAAAGGGTTGAATCTGCAGGGGTTTCCGTTGATGAGCATACAGTTGGCAAGATAGGGGCGGGTCTTGTAGTGCTTCTCGGTGTCGCTGAGGGGGATGTAGAGAAGGACGCTGATTATCTCTCAGACAAGATAGTCAATCTCCGGATATTTGAAGATTCAGATGGAAAAATGAACCGCTCTCTGATTGATATGTCAGGAGAAATGCTTGTGGTATCGCAGTTCACACTCCTTGCCGACTGCCGGAAGGGAAGACGCCCATCGTTCACTGGCGCCGCCGGACCAGAACAGGCTGACGAACTCTACGAATATTTTGTAAAGAATGTGCGAAGTCGAGTCGAAAAGGTAGCTACTGGCCGGTTTCAGGCCATGATGAAGGTCGATCTCGTAAATGACGGTCCGGTAACCATGATTCTGGACAGTGCGAGAGGATAGACAAAAATGAATGTGAACCCGGAAGATGAAATTCCATCTCTGCCCATCAGGATAGACAAAGAGGGCGTCTGGTTTTACAACGGGGCTGTGATGTTCAGAAAAGATATCCTCAAACTCTTTTTTGAAAGCCTGAAGGTCGATGAACTTGGGAGATACCTGATAGAATTCGAAGGGGATAAATGTCTGATAGAGGTTGAAGACACCCCCTTCGTTGTGAAAACAGCCGGCAAATCTGACGTGGATGAGCATGAACCCCAATCCATAGAGGTTCTTCTCAGTGACCTCACCCTGGAAAAGCTGGATATATCAACCCTCAAGGTGGGCATGGATAATGTCCTCTACTGCAGGATCAAGGATAGAAAATTTAAAGCAAGATTTTCGCGGCCGGGCTACTATCAGATTGCGGAATTTATCAAATACGACGAAGATAGGGACGCTTATTTTGTGCCCCTTAATGGGAGGAAGTACTACATAAAAGATGACCATTCCGGTTCGGATTTCAAGGTTGAAGTATAAAAATGCACGCACTTTTTTTCAGATTACCCTGAACCCGAACCATTAAACCCGGAGGTACGAAATGTTAGAAAAAGATAAAATAACGGATGGACTTACATTTGATGACCTGCTTCTTATGCCGGCGGAGTCCAGTATCCTGCCTAATGATGTTGATACGTCTGTGAAGCTCACCAGCAACATATCCCTGAATATCCCGATCATCAGCGCGGCTATGGATACTGTGACAGAATCGGGAGTGGCCATATCCATGGCTCAGGAAGGAGGTATGGGGATCATTCACAGAAACATGAGCATAGAGAACCAGGTGCTTGAAGTTGACAAGGTGAAAAAGTCCGAGAGCGGAATGGTTGTTGATCCAATAACAATAGATCCGGAGCAGAAGGTCAGAGACGCACTCCTGCTGATGAAAAAGTATAGAATATCGGGTGTTCCGGTTGTAAAAGGACGCAAGCTTGTGGGAATCCTTACAAATCGCGACCTTCGATTTGAGACAAACCTTGATCATACTGTGTCCTCTGTGATGACGAGAGAAAATCTGATAACGGTTTCCTCGGATATTAACCTGGAGGATTCAAAGAAGATACTGCATGAACACAGGATAGAAAAGCTCCTTGTTGTTGATGAAAAATACAATCTGAAGGGACTCATCACCATAAAGGATATAGAGAAGATAAAGAAATATCCAAATGCCTGTAAAGATTCACTTGGCAGGTTGAGAGTAGGCGCGGCCGTGGGAATCATCGACAGAGAGGAAAGGGTTGATGCTTTGCTTAAAGCGGGGGTTGACGTTGTAGTTATAGACACCTCGCATGGACACTCCGCGGGCGTTATTGACGCGGTCAGAAATACAAAGTCCAACTTTCCTGATTGCGAACTGATTGCAGGCAATGTGGCGACCAACGAGGGGGCGGAAGCGCTGATAAAGGCAGGAGTGGATGCGGTAAAGATAGGAGTGGGTCCCGGTTCCATCTGTACGACGAGGATTGTAGCCGGGGTTGGTGTTCCGCAGATAACAGCGATAAGAAACTGTTTCGAGGCCTCTGAAAAGCATGGCATACCACTGATAGCAGACGGGGGTGTAAAATTCTCAGGCGATGTGGTCAAGGCCCTTGGCGCCGGAGCGCATACCGTCATGATAGGTGGCTTGTTCGCGGGTACGGAAGAAAGCCCCGGAGAAACCGTTCTTTTCCAGGGTAGAAGTTACAAAGTATACAGGGGAATGGGCTCTATTGAGGCTATGAAGGAGGGGAGCAAGGATCGTTACTACCTCGAAGAAGATGACTTTGAAACCAATACGAAGCTTGTTCCCGAGGGTATAGTGGGACGCGTTCCATTTCGCGGAACCCTCTCCGCGAGCGTAGAACAACTTGTAGGGGGCCTAAAGGCCGGAATGGGTTATGTGGGATGCCGGACGATAGAAGAACTGAGACAAAAGGCGAAGTTTATAAGAATAACACCCGCCGGTTTGCGCGAGAGTCATGTTCATGACGTTATCATAACAAAAGAGGCACCCAACTACTGGCTGGATTAGAAGGTTTGACATAATGAAATACTCCGATTTTGTTCATCTCCATGTACACACCCAGTACAGTCTTCTCGACGGTGCGATACGCCTCGATAACCTCTTCTCAAAGGCGAAGGCGTACAAGATGTCCTCGATTGCCATAACCGACCATGGCAACATGTTCGGGGCCATAGACTTCTACCAGAAAGCTTATGAATCAGGAATCAAACCCATAATTGGATGCGAACTTTACGTCGCTTCCGGTAGCCGGACTGACAGAAGCGGGGGAACCCGTCATCTTGTTGTCCTCGCTAAAAATACACGAGGATACAAAAATCTGATGAAGCTTACATCAGCCGGATACCTTGAGGGATTCTATTACAAGCCACGCGTGGACAAAGAACTGTTAACTCTTTACAGTGATGGACTTATATGCATGAGCGCATGCCTTAATGGTGAGATACCGCATCTTCTGCTCAACGATAAACGTGATGCCGCAGAAAAAGCAGCCATTGAATATCGGGAAATGTTCGGAGAAGGTAACTTCTATCTTGAGATCATGGAAAATGGACTTGACGAGCAGAAAATAGTCAATGAGCAGCTCATTGATATGGGCGCGAGACTTTCCATTCCAATGGTTGCGACCAATGATTGCCATTACCTGAATCGCGAAGACGCAGAGGCGCATGAGGTACTTCTGTGCATACAGACCGGAACGACTATGGAAGACGAGAAGAGGATGCGCTTCAAGACGGACGAATTCTACCTGAAATCGCCCGATGAGATGAAGAAGAACTTTGACTATTGTCCGGAAGCAATCGCAAACACACTCGAAATTGCTGAGAAGTGCAACCTGACACTGGATCTGGGACACTTGTTCTTCCTGCCCAATTACGAAACCGAGAAGGGCCTTTCTCAGGAAGAATATCTTGCCCAACTGGCTTGGGAGGGCTTGAATCGTCTGATGCCCGGGATAACAGGGGAGGCGAGCGATAGTGCAGATCATACCGAAAAGATTTATAACAAGAGACTGCAGCAGGAGTTGGAAATAATTAACTCAATGGAATTCCCCGGATATTTCCTTATTGTCTCTGATTTTGTTAACTATTCGAAGAAAATGAATATACCGGTTGGGCCGGGAAGGGGTTCCGCTGCCGGTAGTCTTGTGGCCTATGCTCTTGGTATTACTAATGTTGATCCGATTCGGTATGGTCTCTTTTTTGAGAGATTTCTGAACCCCAGCAGAAAAAGCATGCCTGATATCGATGTTGATTTCTGTATGGAGGGAAGGGACGAGATTATCAGGTATGTGACCGAAAAGTATGGAAGCGACCAGGTCTCGCAGATCATTACATTCGGTAAAATGCAGGCAAAAGCTGTCGTCAGGGATGTCGGCAGGGCGCTCAACATGCCCTATAGTGAAGTCGATAAGATCGCGAAGATGATACCCAACACCCTGGGAATCAAGCTCAAACAGGCTATAATCGATGAACCCCGTCTCGCCGCAGAGCAGAAGAAAAATGAGAAAGTCAAAAAGCTCCTCGACCTGTCACAGTCTCTGGAAGGTCTGAACCGCCATGCTTCGACACACGCGGCCGGAGTTGTTATTTCCGACATACCGCTTGTGGAGAGGGTTCCTCTGTATAAAAGTCCGAACAACGATGATATCGTGACACAGTACTCGATGAACGATCTGCAAAGCGTCGGTCTGACAAAGTTTGATTTTCTGGGTCTCCGTACACTCACGGTTATCAGAGATGCACTGAAATTTATCAGGGAGGGCAGGGGAGAAGCGAATTTTTCAATTGAATCCATTCGTCTTGATGATGAAGAGACATATAAACTGTTAGTGAAGGGACAGACGGATGGAGTATTTCAGCTTGAAAGCGTCGGCATGAAAGACCTGCTTGTAAGTATTAAACCTGACTGCATCGAGGATATTATTGCCCTGATCTCCCTTTACCGACCTGGTCCAATGAACATGATTCCCGACTATGTAGCGAGAAAACAGGGCAAACAGAAGATTGTTTACGAAGATCCTAGTCTTGAAGAGGTATTAAAGGAAACCTATGGCACAATAATTTATCAGGAACAGGTGATGCAGATCGCCGGTGTAATCGGCGGCTACAGCATGGCGGATGCGGACAGCCTCCGAAGGGCAATGGGCAAGAAGAAGGTCTCCGCCATGGAAAAGGAGAGTCCCAAGTTCCTCGCGGGAGCGAAGAAAAACAATGTTTCGGAGGCTAAGGCAAAAATAATATGGGACCAGATGGAGAAATTTGCCGGGTATGGATTCAACAAATCCCACAGCGCCGCCTACACGATGATCTCCTTTCAGACCGCTTACCTGAAGGCGCATTACCCGTTGGAATTCATGACGGCGCTGCTCACCAGCGAGAAAACCAACCGGGATAACATAATAAAATATATCAACAGCAGTAGAGAAATGGGGATCAGCGTTTTGCCCCCCGATATAAATGAATCCTTCACCGATTTCAGCATTGTGGGAGATAACATCAGATTCGGTCTTTCCGCAGTGAAAAATGTCGGTAATGGTGCCGTGGACTCCATAATACTTGCCAGGACGTCAGAAGAAAAATTTACTTCGTTTAGTGATTTCTGCGATAGAGTGGATATGCGCAAAATCAATAAGAAGGTTATAGAAAGTCTGATTAAATGCGGCGCTTTCGATTCCCTCGAAAAAAACAGGTGCCGTCTGATGGAAGGATACGAAAATATTGCTCTCGCTGCGCAGAAAAGAAGCAGAGACCGGATGAACGGCCAGACCAGTCTCTTTGATCAATCCGGGATTGAAGAGACAACATTAATGCCGCGTCTTCCCGATGTTCCGGAATGGGAGCATGATATCCTGCTTTCGTATGAGAAGGAGATGTTGGGATTTTATATAACCGGTCATCCGCTGCTGAAATATGCCGACCGGCTGAACACCATTGTGGATGCCGACTCTCAGACGTTATCAGAAAAACATGACGGGAGCACCGTGTCGATAGCCGGCGTAGTAAGCAATGTTCGGGAGTCTCCCACAAAGAAAAAAGATACGATGGCATATGTTACCATTGAAGACTTGAAGGGTTTTATCACAGTTGTTGTCTTCGCGGAACTTTACAGAAACGCGATGTTCATAATAAACAGTGAAGTACCGCTTTACATAAAAGGGCGACTTGACAGCGGTGAAGAGGGTGCAAAAATTGTGGCAACTGAAATCACCACCGTAGAGGAGGCAATAAAAACACCTTTTTCCTCCGTCCATTTTACCATCAACACGGAAGAATCGGACACAGAGACGATAAAAAAGCTTAAGACAATACTTGACAGGCGAAGTGGTAACTGTACAGCATATATACATTTGCAGTTCCCGAACACCGCTGAAACCGTTCTCTCGCTTGGAGAAGGGTCAAAAACAGAAATATCAGAAGACTTAAAAAAAGAAACTGACAAGCTCCTGGGGCCTGACACAACCCGGTTTATGTAGGCACACGAGAGAAGATGGAATACCACGAGCGAACCTATAGAAACAGGATTTCGAAAAGTGGTCTTATATCCTTTCAGGTAAAGATTAAGGAAACAGATCTCTATATAGGCGCTGACAGTGATTGCACAGAAGCGGCAATACAATCCGTTAGCAGACACAGAGCAACCATAGAAGAGTACATCCGGCACAACCCCCCGTTTATAAATTCCATGACACCGATTGAGACTGATAAACTCGCTCCGGCCATAATCAGGGAAATGATGGATGCAGCCCTTCGTTGTGGTGTTGGTCCCATGGCCTCCGTCGCTGGAGCAATAGCACGGAATGTCGGCCTTGATCTTATGAAACATACAGATAATGTCATAATCGAAAACGGTGGCGACATATTCCTGCGACTTATGAACAATGAGGCCACTGTCGGAATCTTCGCCGGAGATTCTCCTCTCAACCACAAGGTTTCCCTCAGGATAAAGTGTGGAGGAACTATTATCGGTGTCTGCACATCTTCAGGAACAGTCGGACACTCACTGAGCTTCGGCAGTGCAGACGCGGTATGTGTCGCGTCAGAATCCGCAACCCTGGCCGATGCCGCAGCAACCGCCGTCTGCAACCGTGTCAAAAGGGAAGGGGACATAAAGGGTGCGCTCGACTTCGGCCTGCAAATAGAAGGGGTCATGGGTTCCTTGATCATTATGGGTGACAAGCTGGGAATATTGGGAGATATGGAACTGGCATAAGACTTCTGTTGGGTTTCGTGCCTCAACCCAACCTACATTGTGTCATCTGCAATCGCGTAAGGCACGTAGGTTGGGTTGAGCTTGCGAAACCCAACAAAACCTGGCACAAAAAGTAGATATGCAATACCGCAGAGCAAAAATATCAGGTGCAACATATTTCTTTACCGTTGTCACGCATAACCGGAGGAAAATACTGTGCATTCCTGACAACATTCATCTGCTGAGAGAGGTTTTTCGCAAGACCCTCATGAGGCACCCATTAAAAATTGATGCAATGGTTGTCATGCCCGATCATCTGCATTGTATCTGGACGCTGCCGCAGGGAGATTCTGATTTTTCCATGCGATGGCGTTTGATCAAGAGTTATTTCAGCAGAAAATGTCAAAAACCAGTAGGTTGGGTTGAACAAAGTGAAACCCGACAAAAGAATTCATCCAGGTTGAAAAAGAAAGAACAAGATATCTGGCAGCGCCGTTTTTGGGAACACCTTATTCGGGATGAACAGGATTTTATTCGACATGTCGAGTACATTCACTATAATCCGGTAAAACACGGATTTGTGACTGAGCCGAAGGATTGGGAGTATTCCAGTTTTCACCGGTATGTGCGAGACGGAGTATATGACCCAAAATGGGGAGCGGGAATGGCGATGGAGTTTGAAACAACGGTTGGTTACGAATAGGTCATTGTTGGGTTTCGTACCTCAACCCAACCTACTGTTTCAGCAGAAAATGTCAAAAAGTTGGGTTTCGTTCCTCAACCCAACCTACATTATCTACATTATGCTACATTATGCCGTCTGCAATCGCGTTAAGAGAAGGGGAGGGTTGTGAAATGACAGATACAAGAAAAATCGGTCTGGCTCTGGGTAGTGGCTCGGCACGTGGATGGTCACATATAGGCGTGATACAGGGTCTGCGGGAAGAGGGGATACACATAGACATTGTGTGCGGAACGTCGATAGGATCAATTGTGGCTGGAGCGCTGGCAGCCGGAGCACTGGACCAGCTGGATGAATGGGTGAGGGAGCTCTCCTGGTCGGACCTCATTGGATTCATGGACGTGATGTTTCCCCGATCTGGATTGATTGAGGGGGAAAAGCTCATTAACTTCTTTAAAGAAAACTTCGCTGATCCGAATATTGAAGATCTTTCCATGCCTTTCGCGGCTGTTGCGACAGATCTGATGTCGGGGCGCGAGGTATGGCTAAGAAAAGGCTCATTGATGGATGCTGTGCGCGCGAGTATGTCAATGCCGGGGATATTCGTACCATTTAAACAGGACACGCAATGGCTTGTAGATGGAGGCCTGGTGAATCCGGTACCCGTATCGCTGTGCAGGGCAATGGGCGCGGATATCGTCATAGCAGTCAACCTCAACTCCGATCTCATGGGAAAAAGGAGAATGAGGAAAAACTTAAAGCGGAATGCCCCTTCTAAAAAGAGAGGGGGGACAACAGGAAAATGGCGTGAACAGCTGGCCTCCTATCTGGATAATACGGTAAAGCGGGGAAAAACTCTCATTCCCGCCGGATTCGGAGCGGGCAGTTCGGATCGCAGCCCATCAATCTTTGATGTGATAGCTACATCCTCAAATATAATGCAGGATCGAATAACGCGCCAGAGACTCGCGGGAGATCCCCCCGATTTGCTGATATCGCCAAGGCTGGCGCATATAGGTCTCCTTGAATTCAACAAGGCGGATGAAGCTATAAGGGAGGGAAGGCATGCGCTGGAGGTGAGCCTACCCCTCTTGAAGGATGTGATAGGCTGATCGCAGTTTTTCCGAATCGAACCCGAAAGCTGGTTAGTCCGAACGAACAGAATTAGAAACATTTTGTTGGGGTTCGTTCCTCAACCCAACCTACATCCTTTTTTTTCGCCCGAGGATTATCTTAGCTGATTTATGTGCAAAGTTTACATAACATATCTTATCAGACGTTATGAAAAACAGATAGTTTAGGGTACAGAAGTATGGATCCAGAAATGACACAAAAGATCGACGCGATTCTAAAACGAATCAAAGACCCGGAAAGCGGTCTATCCCTGGATCGACTGCGGGTCATTAATCGCGTCAGGTACAACGAAGAAAAACAAAAGATGTATATTTTTACTGATTTCCAGAGTCATATCACAAGCTGCAATACCTGCCGCGGTATCGCCATGGCAATCATGTCGTCTATTATGAAGAGACTGAAAGAGGAATTTGATAATGAATTTCCTGATATTAGTATCGAATTTGTCTGATTAGGTCTGATTGAGTGTGCTCCCCTGCCCCTGCCACACCCAAAATAACAAATCCTGGGAATGACTAAAGACCTTCTTCGGCAAGGGATTTTATGAGCTGTGATTGCTTTTTGGTAAGCTTTTTGGGTACTTCGATGGTAAACCGTACATAGCCGTCTCCTTTGACGGTTTTCTTAAACTTATGAAACCCGAATCCCTTCATCCTGATCCTGGTATTTGCCTGGGTTCCCGCTGGTACCTTGATTCGCTTGGTTTCACCGTCAGGCAACTGGATATCAATTGACGTTCCCAGCGCTGCCTGAGAAAAGGTAATGTTTTTCATTATATATATGTCATCTCCATCCCTTGTGAAGATTGGATGAGGCACAACGGTGATGTTTATAAACAGATCCCCGTGCGGACCTCCGCTGGAGCCAGGAAGTCCTTTACCGGCCAGCCGGAGCTTTCTGCCGGTGTCAATGCCTTTCGGTATCCTCATGGTTATATCATTCAATCCGCCATCATCCATCTTGAAGGATATTTGTTTCTCCGCACCGCGATATGCATCCTCAAGGGTTATGGATAGTTTATACTCGAGGTCACTTCCTTTTCTTGGAACCGGACGATTATGCTGCTGATTTCCAAACAGTTGAGAAAACAGATCATCGTTTGCGTATTCAGAAGATCGCCTCTGTCCCCTCTTGCCTCCAAACCCCCTTAGTATCTCGTTCAGATCGAATCCCCTGAAGATGTCTTCCTGGGAAAAATTGCGGCTGAATGCCTCTTGTGAACCGAAGCTGTCGTATTGCTTGCGTTTTTCAGTATCACTCAGTACTGCATACGCTTCGCTTATACTCTTGAATTTATTCTCTGCGGGTTTATCTCCGGGATTTTTATCGGGGTGATATTTGAGGGCAAGTTTCCTGTAGGCTTTTTTTATATCATCGCTGGACGCGTTTTTTTCTATTCCAAGTGTTTTATAATAATCGTCTGCCATAGTTGCACTAATCTATTGATTACTCGTTATTTGTCAAGAGCTTCTTTGCCGTACCACCAATAATCATTCCAGCTTACGGGGTCGTAATATCTTACACTCTCCCCTGCCCTTATGAGCGGCGCGTAATCCATTTCATTGCCTTCGTGGATAAGCCTGTCCGCCGTCATGATTATGCCCATAATAAATCCATGTTTTCTCATCGCCTGGCGGCTGTAAGCAGAGCAGGTGGGATACATCGGACACCTATCCCCATCTACCCTTGATATATATTCAGAAAAGAGATTGAGACCTCCAACAGCTAACCGGGATGACAGTGAAATATTTTTTTGATGTTCACTGGTGTCTGGCATGGACTGTGAGGCATTAATCGATACGGGCCTGTTATCGAATCCCCACGGCTCAAAGGAATCGCTGCGAGCAGCACAGGGTCCGACGGACATCCCAACAATGAGACACAAAAAGGCCATTACGATATTTAGTATGTATTTCGGCATGCTATAGTTAAAAACTCATGCTCAACATAACATAGTCGCATGAATTATCGCTGTCACGCATATATGAAAGGCGTACTCTGTCTTTAAGCCCCTGAAGAAAATTATTTCTGGTTCTTTTGTTGAATTTGTGCGCGCTGCTGACTGCGCTGTATATATTCCCCGTGTACCATCCCAGTTCAAAAAAGGTTACAATACCGCCGGTGACATATTTTTCATCATTAAACAGTTCAACTGCGCTCCAGATAAACACTCCATTAAGAAGAAACGCGACAATGGCATCTCCTGGTCTCTGAGTATAGAGGTGACCGGCGCCGGGCACTAACGTGGCCAGAGTTCCGGCCACGGCTGGGGATTTGCGGGGGATATTGTCGATATTATCAAGACCTGCCGAAAAAACGCGTGCGGGGTCGTACAGACTGCTTTCCTCAGAGACCTGCGAAAACATCTCCCCCGCCCTCTCCCACTTTTCCATATCCACGAGAACGAGAGCGCTCTGGTAGGTTGCCTTTGCCTTGTATTCTCCGGTTTCAGTTTCAATAACATTCGCGAAGGTGACAAGCGCCTCATCATACAATGAAAGATGCTTCTCGCTCATGCCTTTGAGGTACCTTGCCTCTCCGGCCATCCGAGTGTCAGGGAAATTAACGAGGAAGGAATCAAACGCATCTATCGCGCTCTGCCACCTCTTAGCCTTGAAATAACTGACACCTGTCTTGAAATACGCCTTCTCACAGAGCGCAGAAGCGCCTGGACAGAGAAATATCAATCGTTTATATTCACCTATTGCTCTGTAATAATCGGCCTGCTCAAAAAGGCTCTCCGCAAATTCGAACTGCTTTTCACAGTCACGCAGATCGTTCCCCCTGGCATGGCAGGGAAGCGCCACAAGGGCGACCAGGACCAGAAAAAGAAGGAACAATCCGTCGGCAATCTTTCGCATCTTTGCCTATTCTCCCCGCCCCAATCTGAAGGCTTTGATATTTCCCTCCAGTATCTTCGCCGGAAAACTCTCTTTCAGAACATCCTCCCAAATATCCGCTTCTATATCGAGATATGAAGACAGCACCCCCAGAATAACCGTGTTCGCCATCCTTTTGTCTCCTGAGCGGAGGGCCATGGCAGTTGCATCGACCACCTTTACATCTTTAAAGTGTTTCTTTATGAAATCTATGGTATCACTTGGGTATGCTGTATCTCCGAGATTTACCGATGGTGGATATATCTCTTCATTGTTTATAATTATCTTCCCATCGGGTTTCAGGTATTCAAGGTATCTCAGGGTTTCCAGTTTCTCAAAAGAAACCAGGACATCGACGTCTCCCTTTCCGGCGAGGGGAGAATAGACCTTCCGGCCGAATCTCACATGACTGCTTACGCATCCTCCCCTCTGGGCCATTCCATGCACTTCACTCTTTTTCGCATCAAAACCCGCGCTAATCATGACGGCGGAGAGTATGTCGCTCGCCATTATTGTTCCCTGCCCGCCTACGCCAACCAGCAATACGCTTCTCACAGATTCATTCATTTTCTACGACCTCCTCTATGGCTCCCGCACTGCACAACTGCTGACACAGGGTGCACCCATTACATAGAGCGGAATCTATAAAAGCTATTCCTTCCTGTTTTTTTGTCTTCTTCTCTATCTTTACATCCATATCCTCAAACCTTTTCCATGAGATCGGAGGACATCCCAGTCCAAGGCACGCTTTGCAGCCGTTACACTTGTCCGGATCAACCCTCAAAGGTGTCCTGCCGGGCAGCTTTTGTTTCACGGCAAGCAGAGCGCACGGCGCCCTTGATATAATCAGAGAGGGTCCTTCTCTGGACAATTCCTCCTTTATTGCCCTTCTTGTGGTTTTCATGTCAAATGGATCGACAACCCTGACGTTATCTATACCAAGCACTCTTGCAAGCTCAACAAAGTCAAGTGCTTTGGTAGCTTTGCCCTGCAGTGTAAATCCTGTTGCTGGATTCTCCTGCATCCCGGTCATGGCGGTTGTCCTGTTGTCGCATATTATGACAACCGCGTTGCTCCTGTTGTATACCATGTTCAACAGGGGCGTGATCCCCGAGTGGATAAAGGTTGAATCACCAATCACCCCCACAACCTTTCCATTCTCTTCCAGGGCCTTATCCATACCGTGCGCCATGCCTATGCTGGCCCCCATACAGATCGTAGAACCCATACCTTCAAGTGGTTTCATAAAGGCGAGGGTGTAACACCCTATATCGCCTGTTACAAACACCTTCAGCTTTCCCAGAACGTAGAACAGTCCTCTGTGCGGGCAGCCGGGGCAGAGATTCGGGGGTCTCTGCGGTAGCGGGAGATCCGGCAGATTGCCGCCCGCCGATTCATTGCCTGTCATGGCTTTTTTCACTGTACCGGGATCAAATTCGCCTGTATAGGGAAATACTTCCTTGCCGACAACATCTATACCCATTGCCCTTACCTGTTCTTCAATAAATGGGTCAAGTTCTTCAGCAACGTATAGTTTCTCCACTTTCGTGGCAAACTCCCTGATCAGGTCGCGAGGAAGGGGATGAACCATGCCAAGCTTGAGATAGGAATATCCGGGAAACGCGTCTTTGGCGTAATTGTAAGGCATCCCGGCCGTTATGATCCCTATCTTTGTATCATTGATCTCCATCCTGTTTTCGGAAAAGGTCTCCGCAAATTCAGAAAGTTTCTCCATCCTCTTTTCTACGACTATCCTTCGCTGTCTTGCCTTGGCAGGAACCATCACATATTTTGACGGATCATACCGGGTGCCCCTTTTTTCCTCACAGGGTTTCGGGTCTTCCAGCTCAACAACGGATTTGGAGTGTGAAACCCTTGTGGTGGTCCTGAGAAAAACGGGGGTGTCGAACTCCTCACTCATTCTAAAGGCGATCTTGATAAATTCTTTTGCCTCGCTGCTGTCTGAAGGCTCCAGCATCGGGATCTTGGCTGCCTTTGCGTAGTTTCGGTTATCCTGTTCATTCTGAGAGCTGTGCATGGAGGGATCGTCCGCGCTGATGATGACCAACCCACCCTCAATGCCCGTGTAGCTCACTGTAAAAAGTGGATCAGCAGCCACGTTAACTCCCACATGTTTCATTACCACGAGGGCCCTTGCTCCTCCCAGCGCCGCCCCTATTCCCACCTCGAGTGCCACCTTTTCATTAGGGCACCACTCAGCATAAACACCATCATATTGGGCAAATTCCTCCATTATTTCGGTGCTCGGAGTTCCGGGATATGCTGAAGCAAAGGTAATGCCATGCTCATACGCCCCCCTCGCTATCGCCTCATTCCCTGACATCAGTTCCTTCATATTAAGTAACCTTTCAAACTAACTGAGAGCAGCTATCCTGCTCTTCATCAGCATCTCTATAAGGGGATCGTTCGAATTTTCAACTGCCTTACGATAAAATTCCAATGCCTCATTCTGTTTGCCCATCTTTTCGTATATTCTTCCAATGTTGGCGTAATTTATGGATTCAATGCTCGTTCCTTTTATACAATTGTTAGAATCTTCAAAAGATTTCAAGGCATTATCATAGTCCTTGTTGTTTTCGTAGCAATAACCCAGCCCGTAGTAGACAAGGGCGGTCAGGATATCGTCTTTCCGTGGTTTTTGCAGGAATCTCTTATATGCCTCGATGGATTTTTCCGTTTCACCGAGATTAAAATAGATATTCCCCATATTAAAAAATGAAAGTATGGCAGCGCGGCTGTCGGGATATTTCTCAACGAGTTTAGTATATATACCCACAGCGTTAAGATACGCACCTTTCATGTCGCTGTTGCTGCCAGCCATATAATACGAATTATACGCCGATGAATACATGCGCTCGGCCTTGTTCTCATAATTCAAGTTGGAAAAATACCACAATCCAGACAGGATAATGATGAGGAGCACCCCGGCTCCGGCTCCGTAAAACTTGTTCCTGTGCTCGGATATGTACTGCATGGCCCTCCATCCGATAGTGTGAAACTCATCCGGTTGCTCCAATTCTTTCTTTGTCAACTTATCTACCATTAAAGATCTCCTTTTGTTGCTTCATTTATCTTGTCCAATATATAACGCGGCACTCTTACTATCTTCCCATCACTGTTTATAAAGGGATGAATCGTAAATCCCTTGGCCAGAATCTGCTCTTTCTTTTCATCGCGAATAATATAATCAAATCTTACACTGGCCTGCTTGATGCTGGTTATCTCCGTTTCAATGTTCAGCACATCATCATATTTCGCAGGCAAAAGATAGTGGCATCCTATCTTTGTTACCGGCAGCTTATATCCCGCCAACTCAATTTCGGAATAAACGACGCCTATTTCGCGCATCAGCTCGGCCCTGCCTACCTCGAACCATTTTATATAGTTGGCGTGATAAACTATGCCCATAGCGTCCGTATCGGCGTAAATCACTCTTATTTTGTACTCACCTGTTTTTTTCAACGAACCCTCCCCAGTCTCTCATAAAGTAATTTATTAACAGATGGCCTGGAGAAACCATAATTCCTGAATCTTTTGCTGTCGCTTCACTATAGGTGACGCCGTTTGCAATATTTTCTCCGTCAATTGAAGACAACACCGCAAATGGACTCGGATCCGATGTGTGTGTCCTCAGGCTTATCGGAGTCGGATGGTCGCTTAGAACTATAATCCGAAAGGTTCCCAGTGTGTCTATTTCGGACAGTATCCTTCCCACCACCTGTTTATCAAAATCCTCTATGGCTTGAATCTTGCCCATTATGTCGCCTTCATGCCCCATCTCATCCGGAGCCTCCACATGAAGAAAGACAAAATCCCCGTCCCTTAGATACTCGAGGGCCCTGTCTGCCTTGCCCAGGTAGTTTGTATCTGTATAGCCTGTAGCGCCATCAACATGAAGGATTTCAAGGCCGGCATAGACTCCGATCCCCATTATAAGATCAACGGCCGAAATCACACCGCCTTTTATGTCGCCATACCTTGCAGTGATGGGATCAAGTCTGGGCGCCCTTCCCTCCCCCCATAGCCATATAGAATCGGCGGTTTTTTTACCCTTGAACGCACGAGCGAGGTTCACTGGATGATCTTTTAATATATCGCGCGATTGCTCCATGAGCATTCTGATCACTCCCGATTTTTTTCCTTTGGGGAGCCAGTTTTCAATGGGTTTTCCAACGATATCGTGGGGAGGAGTTGTATCCAGTGAATCGGGACCCCTCTTGAAGACCATCAGATGTCTGTATCCGACACCAGGATAAAAACCGATAATCTGAGAAGCGAGTTCTCTGTTTAGTCTGTCAATAATCGAGGATGCTTCCTCCGTTGTTATATGACCGGAGGTGAAGTCATCTATTACAGTTTTACCATCTGCTGAACCGAAGGTTACAAGATTACAGCGAAAGGCCACGTCATGGGGAGCCAGATCCACACCCATGTTAGCCGCTTCCAACGGCGCGCGCCCGGTATGACACTTCCTTGGATCATATCCCAGCACGGACAGGTTCGCAACATCACTTCCGGGGGCAAATCCGGATGGAATCGTATCGATCAATCCCACAGTGCCTTCCGCCGCTATTCTATCCATATTGGGCGTGTCAGCGAATTCAAGGGGAGTTTTCCACTCCAAATCGGAAAGAGGATAATCCGCCATTCCATCGCCCAGCAAAACAATATATTTCATCTCAGCTCGTCATCCTCGATCCTGATTAATGTTGTTTTTCCGAACACAACATCAAGTTTGTCTATCTCTTCCAGCGCCATTTGAACATCTTTTTCCCTTGCCTTGTACGTTGTGACGACAACCGGCACCGCATCCCTGTCAAGTTTTCTTTCCTTCTGGATAACGGAGGATATGCTTATGTTGTGAGATCCCAGGATTCCCGATATCGTGGAGAGCACCCCCGGACGGTCAACAGCTGAAAATCTGAAATAATAATTTGTCTCGACATCATCCATTCCGAGCAGGTTGATGTCCTCGATCTGGTCTTTTTTATAGGAACGAAGCGGAACCCTTCTCCATATTCCCGCCATAATATCCCTCGAGATATCTACCATGTCTCCCACTACCGCACTTGCTGTCGGCATCATACCGGCTCCCTGACCATATAGAAACACAGAGCCAGAGGCATCACCGATCAGATGAAAGGCGTTGAAATTTCCGTTGACGCTGGCCAGTATGTGGTCAAAAGGTATCATAGTCGGATGTATCCGTGCCTCTATGATATCGCCCCTTCTGATCGCGATGGCGAGAAGTTTAATCGTATATCCCAGTTCTCTGGCAAATTCTATATCCTGCTGACTTACTTCTGATATTCCCTTTCTGTAGATATCATCCAGTACCACGCGCTTGCCGTAAGACAGAGACAGGGTTATCGCGAGCTTATGCGCTGTATCGACGGCCTCGATATCATATGTCGGATCTGCTTCGGCAAACCCGAGATCCTGTGCGTCTTTCAGTGCCAAGGCAAAGTCCTTGCCATCTCTCGTCATTCTCGTCAATATGTAATTGCATGTTCCATTCATGATTCCAAAAATGGATTCAATATTATTGCCGGCAAGACTTTCCTTCAATGTCTTTATAATGGGAATTGTCCCCCCTACGCTTGCCTCAAAGCCTATATTGACTTTTTTGTCATTGGCGGCGCTGAATATTTCATTCCCATAATTGGCGAGGAGAGCCTTGTTCGCGGTAACCACATGTTTCCCGTTGCGTATTGCTTCCAGCACAAATGTCTTCGCGTGGGTGTATCCTCCCACCAACTCCACAATTATGGAGATATCCGGGTCAGTCAGGATCTCATTCACGTCCGTCGTGAGTTTCTCCCTTTCGACCGGCACTTGCCTCGGGGTTTCAATATCAACATCCGCTATCTTCTTGATAACGAGCCTTGCACCGAGGCGTTTCCGGATTAATTCTTCGTTTTCCCGCAGCAGCTTTATAACGCCTGTGCCGATAGTTCCGAAACCAATCAAACCTGCAAATATATCTCTCACAATTTCCCCCGCCAAAACCGGTATTAATGCACCCACAAGCCATCAAAATTTGATAGCAGATTGCTATAACAGTTACACAAAAGTTTCAAGGTTAAAGTTCCGGGATTAATATAATGGAGAGGTTCAAAGTAGATAATCCACCCCGAATAAACTGCCGATGCTTTGAGTTTCTGCCCTGTTCCACAATTACCATAGCTTCCCTATTCCCAAATTCGCAATCCAGCGCGAAAATTGATGGGGCATCAACAGATCAAAGGTGTAATACTGCCGGGCATCAGCCCGATATCGGCTGTCAATATCCGCCAGGTTCACTGTGCGCAATTTTTCGTTTACCATTTCGAAGTGCGCCTTTGCGTATTCGCCTTTTGCGGGGGTCGCTTCGTCTTGCTCTTCATCCGACTTGATCTCCACCACCTTGATCAGACTTTCTATGCCCTCGTCCTGGAGTTTTTTCAGTTTTTCAAGACCGCCAGTGCTTCCTTCACCTTCAAGCATTGAAATGTACTTATCAAGATCGATCCTTATGAAAAAATCAGGATTAAAACTCCGCCTGACCCTGTCTTTCCCGCCTTTCCAGTATTCGTAAGTAATGCTGTAGAAATTCTTGTCCGGTGATTTTATCCAGGAATCCAGATAATCGGAGTTGTCTATCAATTGAAAAACAAACTCCTTTTCCGGCGAATGGGAAACCAAGACAATATTTTGAGGGCTTTTCAACTTTGATGTATTCACCACATAGGGCGGTTTTGTGTCTCCCTTTACAAACGTCCGGATGATTTCGTTTCTTCTCTCCACAAAATCTTCAGGTTTAAAGAGGGAAAGCTGCGGGCCGTCGTCAGAACGTTTCCGCAACTCGTTGATGTAGTCCAGTATAAATTGATTTGCCTCTCCCACCTCGTTTTCGTAATCTTCGCTCAGAAACGCCGTCCTGTCTCTTTCAAGCTCGCTCACCCTTATGCCAGATCTTTCCATTCGAGTGGTATCAACGGGGTTTATATCTCCCCCGATATTCTCAAAAACCCGCTTCTTCGTGCCTCGCGGCAGGAACTGGTTGAAGTAATGGTCAATCTGTTTTCTGTTTTCTTCGGACAGCTTGTTTCCCCTGATTCCCGCGTTATTCATGGCCTCACGGATAACCTGCCTGATCTCGTCTTCCTCTGGATAACGGTCATCCACAACCACGCTGCCGAAATCAAAATGCAGTGACTCAAAAGTCCTCAGAGCAAACCGCTTATAGATATCGTACACAAGCTGATCGATCGTATAAAAATCCCTAGCCAGTTCGTACCGCTTTTCATCCCTCGTCCTTACGACTTTAACCCCGAGGTTTTCCTCAAATGGCGTTAATATAAGTTGCCCCGGAGGCCCCTGATCTACGCGGCCAACCTTTTCATAGCGCTCACTCGGAATATAATTGAGGTTAAAGATGGTAAAATTGTGTGCGCCTCTTCCCCGTTCCCGGTCAGTCAGCGTAGAAGATGTAAGATACATGTCGCTTTCGGTCACCGAGTCAACCAGTTCCTTGATGTGATCGGCGAATTTGTCGTGATTGGTAACAGTCAGGACAGGATAGTTCTGTAAAATGTGCTCATTGGGAACTTCACGCGGTATGCGCATCCCCCTGCCTAATACCTGTGATATAAGAAGCTTGGAATTAAAGACCTTCTCTTCCATTGGAACAATCTGAAAGACATTGTCCACATCCCAGCCTTCCGAAAGCTTGTTCACCGCAAAGATAAACTCCACGCTTCCGCCTGTCTTTTTCGTGCTTGTTTCTTCAATATTGTCGAGCTCATCCTTATATTCCGACTTGGAGATGCGGCTTATAACGCAGATTACCTTTTCCCGCAACCTGTCAACCAGCTCCGAGTCTGTACCTTCAGCGCCATTGTGTTTCTTCTCATACCGTGCAAGAAATGCGACAAATTCCTCGCTCCTTTTCTGGGCGTTTTTCTGATTAGGGCAGATAAAGACCGTTATGGGTTTTACTCTCCTTTCCCCCCCCCGATTTTTGTATGCGTACTTTTCGCTGTTTTCCAGATGATTTTTCAGAACCATTTCAAAGCGTTGATCAATCGTAAGTTTTGAATCCCCTTCATCTGTTTCTGTGTGAATAATCGCATTGATCTTTTTGATATATTTCTGTTCTGTCGCGTCTTTTATGGAATAATTGTAAAGGATATCGGCAAAATATTCGTCCTGATTATAGGGGGTGCCGGTAAAGCCGATGTGCCGGGTGATTTTGCTGTTTTCACGTAAAAACTTCATCCACAGGCGTTCGTCCCTTGCTTCACTTTTCTTTCCCTCCGGTCCTTCTTCCCTGTCGAGGACAAGGCGATTTTCCGCGTATTTCAAATGCGAATAGGCATGGTGAATCTCATCTCCAAGGACGAGAACTTCATCCGTGTTTTTGAACAATGTGTCTGTGATCCCGCCGAATGTGTACACCGCGTTGATGTTTTCAATCACAATGGAGTTGTCTTCTATCGGATCATTGTCGGTCAGGAGATTGATCGCCTTTCCCCTGTATTTTGCCGGGAGTTTGTCATTAAGATCTTTCCTGCTCATCAAGTCCTTGAATTTTTCCCGCAGGCCCTGTTCGATAATGGTTGAGGACGGACCCAGCACCAGAACCCGTTTTGCGAGTCCCATGACAAGAGAAAGCCAGGCAATGGCAAATATCACGTATGATTTTCCGGTGCCTGTGGCCATGTGCACGACCCCGGACAGTCGATCAGGAAGTGGAATCTGGCGGAGAAAATTTTCCTCGGTTCCGAAACGCCGCCGAATCTGCGATTTCTCTCGATAGTTTTCTTTTCCAAGGTCGGTAATGCTCTTGTATCCGCCACCCCAGAGATAGATCATGGCCTCTTTAACTGCATCGTACTGATAGTCACGCGACCCAACCAGTTCACGGACATACTCCTCGACCTCTGAAAAATTGAACCTGTTGTAATTACACTTCCGGATATTTATATCCAGTGTGTGATCTGAAAGGTTCAATCGCCTGATAGCTTTTTGTCTCTTCGTCTTCTTAGCCATGCGAATTATTCCTTGATGACAAAAGGTTTACTCTCATTGCCATGCCTGTCAATGGCAATAACCGCCACACTTTCCGTCAAACCGGCCACCTGTATCGTTCCATCCACCCCGATATCCCCGGCAAATACCGTCCTGTCCATATCGAAAAGCGCTCCGTCGTAATCGACATCCACAAGAAGCATGGCAAGTCCGTCAAGCCCCTTCAAACGATCTTCCTGATTATCCAGTATCTTTGTTTCAAACCGCGTTATCTTCAACCCCTCTTTTGTTCTCTCAACCTCTATCTCCACACTGTCATTAAAATAGAACCCCGTCGAATTGATAAGGTTGTTGACATTATCCTGAGAGCTTGGCTGTTCCTGTATCTGAAAACTGCGGGAGACATCTTCCAATATCTTGTAGGGGAACTTTAGCAATTTAAAATGAACATCATCGCCTGCGCTGTTTTTCATGGTGGTATCCCCGGTCAGCGTGCAGGTCTCCGGCGTGATGATATAGTAATTACCCTTCAATTTGCCGCCGGACTGCAGGATGATTCCCTTGAGATAGTCGTCGTTTATCCTGATATTTTTCAGATATTCATCATTCCAGACGGGGTAAACCTCAACTGGGTCGCCGTCCTTTTCACCGAAGATGTTGGTAAGACTGTATTTACCCGACAGATCCTTCTCGTCTCGGCCGATCTGAAAGAGTCCCAGGACAAAATCGACATAGGCATCCCTGTTTTCCCGGAGCTTCATAATGCGGGTAAAGTCATAAGCACCTGTGGAAACGACACAAAATGGCTTTGGAGGTTTGCCGTATTTCCGGTTTTTCTTTACATCCTTGCCGAGGGCCTTTGACTCTCCGATTTTCAGCATTCTCTTTTGCATGGTATAGATGGCGTGTTTGCCAAAATCGCAGACGATCCACCGGCGGTCGAGTTTTTCCGCAACAGCCGCAGCGGTTCCGGAACCCCCAAAAATGTCCATGACAAGGTCGCCAGGATTGGATGAACACTTAATTATCCTTTGAAGAAGTTCCTCTGGCTTTTGTGTTACGTATCCAATACTTTCATGTGTCGCTGATTGAATCGCAGATATTTCCCACACATCCCTTACAATTGCATCACGGTATTGTCGTCCTTCCTCGTCAATTTTGAAATCGTCTTTAGAAAAACCATACTTATGCTGCATATATGATCTTTCTGTTTCATAGTTAAATGTCCAGTTATTAGTTTTGGAATAAAAAAGTATGGTATCATGCTTTCTTGAATATCTTCTTTTTGTAGCGCCTTGAGTCTTATATGCCCAACTTATTTCATTTTGGAAATTAGGTTTTCCAAAAACCTCATCCATCATTACCTTTACATAATGACTCATTTTTTGGTCTAAATGAACATAAATACTACCATCATCTGATAGAATCTCTCGCATATAAATCAACCGCTCTTTCAAGCCTTCAATAAACTCGGCGGAATCAACTTTGTCTGAGTAGCTTTTTTCATTTTCTGATCCCCTGAAATCGCTCTTTGTCGCAAACGGCGGATCAATACAAAACAGTTTTACTTTTCCCTTGACCCTGTCCTTGATCAGCGGATCTGCATTCCGGTAACAGGTCTTCAGAAATTGCAGGTTATCCCCTTGGACAATCAGGTTCTGCCAGTTATTATCCGAACTATTCTTTGACTGTTCAAACAGGTCAAGCTGTGTTTGACCCGTAAGACTGCCGCCCTTGAAATATCGTTCAAGTTGGAGCGGCGATCCCACATCAGTCGGCGAAGCCTGGTTCAAAATGGCGGCCTCGCTTCTCTTCCCCGCGTATTCAAGCGTGACAACCTTGGCCCTGTCCAGCTTTGCCACATCGAATTTCTCCGCCAGCCGTGGAAATAGCTTCACCATCAACTCCGCAGGCGGTTCAGCATTGTTGTTCAACGCCTCAATTATTGTTTTCTTTTCTTCTTCTGTAAGATTTGTTTTCACCATAAAACACTCCTGGCTTCTGAGCGATCATATGCATTCATCTAATGAAAACCTTAATAATACTTTGAGTCACGGTTATCAAAAGCTGGCATAGTTCCCTCAAGAATGTCTACAACAGCCTTGTTTATTGCCGGATTTTCAATAGCTCCGGAAATGTAGATCATCCTATAGTCACCTTTCTTGTCCAAGTCGGCACATATGACTTGCTCCGCATCACATACGACAGCAAGGTTTGGATTGTGGGTTACTATTACAATCTGTCTTCGTTCTTTTGCTTCTTTCATACAGGGTACAAGCAATTCATACACTGTTTGGTTGTCAAGATTCTCTTCTGGTTGATCAATGATCAAAGGAATATCGTCCTTGTCGACCAGAAGATAAAAGACAAGCAAAAGTGTTCCGCGTTCTCCAGGTGACAGCTCGCCGAGTTCCTTGTCTCCCATTTTCAAGGAATAGCGCGGCTTCAGATAACCCAGGGAAAAGATCATGTCGTAAAGTTCTAGCACACTTTTGCCTTTTCGCATTTGCTCAACCACTTTAACTGACTTCCCTCCAAGCCTTTTATCTTTACAAAGAGCATCATCGATTTCTTGTAAAAAGATTTCCATTCCGCTTTCTGTATCAAAGTCTTGGCGTTGGAAAATCTCCTTCAGCATTTTGTGACCTTCCTCGACTCCGCAGAATGAGCCTGCCAAGCCACGGCTAACGTACTCAAAAAAAGCTTCTTCAAATCCTGTGTCAACAATTCCAACCTCAAAATTGAGTTGAAACTTGTCCCTTGCTAGTGGTCTTTTCTCTATAAACTCTTGTACCGGGGCATATAGTTCACGGTATGTCGCTGCTAGATGCCGGATGATCGAATGTATCTCCTTCGCCTTAGTCAGTCGTTGCTCAGTCGCTTCATTCCTTTGATCGGGAGCATATCTCAATTCCTCGATCTGCTTCTTGTAGAAGTTATGTGTACCAGTCGTATCTTCTGTTCCTTCTATTTCACTTTTCTTTTTTTCCCACACCTTTAATGCAGATGTATAGGTCTGATACTTTTTGTTTGGCTCATCAAGCTTTGTGCGTAGTTTGCTGATTTTTGATTCTGTTAACTTTTTCCTTTGCGCAAGGCTTCCCTCAATTTGCGGATCAAGTTCCCGATCTGCTTTTGTCTTGGCATCCGTAAAAACATTCTGTTTGTCACGGAGTGGCTGTTTGTCGATGGTGTATTTTAGAATTGATTCTTGTGGAACGTCTATGGTTTTTAATTCGTCCTCACTGCTATCGATAAACGCTTGCACTTGACGATCAAGATTATCCAATCTTTCAAGTAGTTTGTTAGTGGTGGATATGAGAACTGCTAATCGCGATTTCTCCTGATTCATCTGGAGAGTTCTGTTTTCGTACTCAGTGAGGTGCTTTTTCTCTAACTCAATTACCTCCGCTACTTCTGCAATTTCTTTTTGCTTTACTGGATCATTATCGGGTTTCTGGATTTCTGTCGGCTTTGATCTTTCATGTGCATCAAGTTCGAGCTGCTTCTGTGATAAAAGATTGTTCAGTTGGAGACGATGCTCATCTGAGCATTTTTCTGTCAGTGTGATGATACGTTCATTTATCTGATGAAGCTCCACAGTGAGGTGTTGAATCCTTGTAGTTGCTTCAGTGGTTCTATGGGCGATCAGCTCATCAAGGGAACCTTTATTGAGTCTGTCAAAAAAATCTACATGAGAGAAGATCACTTTCTTAAGTTCTTGATCAAAGTCAGATTCTTCAATTTTGCCAAGTTGAGTGCAGATCTTCTCAAGGAAGTTTTGGGGGATATACTTAGCCAGCTCCGGTTGAGCTAAATCAACAGAATCATCCAGGCCCTTAGTGATCGTTGTGCCACTTTCCAATGTTAGAGTTGCTTGGAAATGTCTTGCCTTGTTGTCTTTTGATTGTTTGAAGTTTTTAGGTGCCAGGAAGGTAAAATCACCATGCTGTCTTGTATTACATAGCAGACCAAGTATGTCTGTAAGCGCACTTTTTCCTTTGCCTTTATTCCCAATTATCGCGACCATGTTTGTGTTGAGTGGTATGTTGTTCTCGAACCAGATTTCGTTGTTCGTATCTCGAAGAGTACTGCCTGATTTCCTCTCGATGCGTATATTTTTGATATATTTGGTGGGGTTGTTCTGCACATGAAGCATCGCATGCGGAATGTCTTCCACAACAACTCTGCTGTTCAGCTCATTTAGTACCTGCAAGAGGCCCTGAAATGTTGGGTCAGCCTTGACCCATGTAAAGCAATTACCAAGCCTGTCTTTGTCTCTGGCATCTGAAAAGGAGTGTGCGTCACTACAATCAAGAAGGCGGTTATTAACCCCTGAGGTGGTCAGATGTTTCTTTGCTTTATGCCAGGCCTCAATATTTTCAGCTGCAATGAAAACAAGATCGGCAGCATTGATGATAGTCTTTTTCTCAGCTATGCTATGGTCGTTCCATTTGATGTCAGCCCATTCTGTCTTGCCAACCGCGGTTACTGCCTTGTCTTCGAAATAATGTGACGTTAAGACTTCACGCACAGCGTCAAAACTAATACAAAGATTATTGAAACCTTCGATTAAAGGTGCGTTGAATTTCACCCGTTTATCGGCGGGCACGCTTTCAATTATCATTTGTCCCAAGTCTTCAAGACTTTCACGTGTGGGTAATGCAGCCCACTTGCCGCCTGTTCTGAGATGTTCGTACTGTGGTGAAAGAACGTATTTACTCGAAAGCGCGTTAAGAAACTGTTGCTCTATCAATTCAGGCTTGAGTTCGTTCGAGAAGATAACGTGGCAGTTCACACGGCTGAGATGACCGGCGCTTCCGCCGAACTTATCTAGCCTCAATTCAATGACCGGCAGAAACAGATCAATATTAGAGAGTCGCCCAGTTTTTCGTTCTTCTAGAATACGCTTGTAGCCAGTGAGGAAGATATAGTCGTTAATCCCGATTACCTTGAATTCGGGAGGAAGTGCTTCAATTTCGCTCAGGAATCTATCCCAAGGATCCGGATCAGAGTAGTGGTGGACAAGTGAATCTGGTGTGTGGACGTGTAAGTCCCACTTGTGCCAAAGTGAACCTCTTGGATCATTCATTCTGCAACCTCTGAAGTTTTACTGTAGTGGTCTGCCCCGGATTTCTATCAGGTATTATGTACAGTATACCTCTGTTTCCCAAAGAAAAAAGGCGATAATATGTGTGCTATCCTCCGATTCCCGCCCCGATTCCCCAAAGAACATCGATAGATTAATCAAAAACGTCGATAGATTTTCGATAGATCTTTCAGCAAACTATTTTTTCTTGAAAACATATCTGGTACTTCGTCCTTTTCCTGTCTGTTCAAGAATGTCTAATTTAATCAACCCGGTAAGATCACGGTAAGCAGTATTCTGCACAACTTTTAGTTTCTTAACACACCACCCGCTTGTAACAAAGTCTTCCTTGAGAACATGGGTGATGATCTTTTTCTGACGATCATTTAATTTTGCTTCGGTAGATGGGGGAATGACCTGACCGACATCTTTCGCGGAAACATGTATTTTATCAATATCATCTCCAGGGCCCACAAAAATTACCTGAAAGTAACCAGTGTATGAGTCAATTTCCGGTTCATCGAGTCCATGATCAATCATTGCTTCCCGCATACGGCGAAAACCGCTCCCGCGCTCTTCAATCCGATGGAAAAAGGAGAGACATTGGGCAAGCAGAGGATTTCTGGAACATGGTTTATATTTGCCGGATCGAAGCTTAGGCAGCGTTAAAGGCGGTGGAGGCAATCCGGGGCTGGAAATGACAATGCGATCTGAAAACTTCTCAACCAGAATTTTTCTGCCGCGATCTTCATAGTCTCTATGTGCGCCGGCATTAACCAGGGCTTCGCGAATCGCCTCTGTTGGGTATTCATCTAATCTCACTCTATTCAAACCAGCGACGCGAATGGGGTGTCTCGTATTTCTTTCGATAAAAGTAATAACCTTTTCAATGGCTTTAGGTAGAGGCTCCGTAATATCCTCGTGGTCCATTGGGTTTCCGTCCATCTCTGTGCTCCTGTAAGCATCGGCAAGAAAACGACATTGTGGAAAAACAGCAGAAGGGTCTGTAGCTAGTAAAGCTATTCCGGCTGCCGTGGCATAGTATGTGCCATCCAAATCGGTCCAAAGAAGGCCGCGTATCAGCAGTTTGTGAATTAATTCCTTTTCAGTGATTACTGAAGGTCCTATTCGCTCAGCACCGGCTACGAGTCTCCGTGCTAATTTAGAATCCAGATCTCCCCATGTAAGTCTCTTCAATGTCTTGTTTTCGAAATCCGAAGTAGCTTTAATGGTCTGCTCTGCAATCTTATTTTCATCGGCTGAGGGTTTAATGCCAAATTTTTCTTTGAAGAGTCGAACTAAAGATGTTCGAACTTCATTTTGGAGTTCCAAAAAATTACCGAACCGCTTATATTTAAAACCATCTTTTTGCACTTCCTGAACAAATCCCAATGTGTAGGGCTCACGTTTCAACTCCGCCGGACCCTTCATGTAGACGAGAATCGGCATTTTAACTTCCTTCGCGCATCTGTATTCATGGTGAGTTATGGAAAATCTTTCAACAACATGGCCGTACTCTTTCCAAATGATTACCAGATAAATATCGCATGCTTCAAGACTCTTAAGGCATCCTTTTGCCGATTCTTCCGGTGAGGCAGGCTCAAGCTCATATAGAATGGGTTCGCAATGTTGATTGAGAAAAGGGTCTGTGTTGATCAGAGACAACACCGCTATGCGCTCATTCTCCAGTTCTTTCTGGACGGAACTGACAAATACTCGAAGTTTTTTCATTGAGACATCTCCGACTGCAATGTCGTGTCTGCTACAAGATAATATTGCTCGATTTTCATGATCGTAATCCCAACCTCACTCAACCGCAAACGCATTACTTAAAAATCGATCCAGAACATTCGTCTTTGTTTCACCTTTCTGCTCAGGTCGCAGGTTAAACTTATTCAGCCGCAAAAATCGGTAGCCGTAGCTTTCAAGCTCTATCTGGCGGCTGATGTCATAATCGAGGTACTCTTGGGAAAAGGTATGTTTGGTTACGATATCCGGGTTTTTGGTGTGGTATTCGACGCCGTCATATTCCAGGATTAGGGTTTGCTCTTTACCGCCTTTTGAAAAGGTCATGAGAAAGTCCACCCTGTATTTCGGTATCTGCCTAGCATATTCGGCTCGGATGTATTCTCCGATCTTAAATTGGGGAACGATCTTGACAAATTCCCTGTGTGTTTTTACGAAATTTGTGCTGATCAGAAGGTTGTACAAATCTTTTTCTGCCGGAGAGTCAAAGATTGCCGTGTCTTTTATAAAGAAATCATTATTTTTGTTTTCCTCAAGAAGATTTTCATAATGTTTCAGGGCATCACCGAGTCGGGTTTTACTGTATTTATTGATCGGCATGCTGTGAACAAAGATCATTGTGTCCTTGGCACGGCTGAACCCCACATTGAGCCGCTGCATCTTCAACTTTCTGGGGTTATCCGCCGTTCCCCCGGTAACCGGGTAGATGCCTCCTAAATCAGCGTTGCCGTACTTGCTGTCTTCCACGAGGGAGTAGTACACAATATCGCGTTCTTCGCCCTGGACGTCGCCCACAAACCATACGGCCATATCGTGGTTCTTTTTCAGCTCGGGCATATTGAGCTTTTCGTTCAATGCCTGCTCCATTCTTGACTGCTGATCCTTGAAAGATGTGATAATACCGACACTCCCCTTAAAGCCGTTTTCAATCCGCGACGTTAAATCATCGATAATGACATCGATTTCATCGAGGTTTACATTGGTGCCCGAATTGCCTTTTGTTTCCACCGGGATAAATTGCAGTACCTCACCTATCGGTTTGGTGCGAATGCGGTTGACATTGAGATCCAGCATGGCGGGCTTGTAGAAAACCTCATTTGAATAATCGATGATTTCAGGGAAGCTCCGGTAATGTTCTCGAAGTGACGTTGTATAATTCGCGATGGCCCTGGCAAAACTCAGAGTTGATGTGCGGATGTTGAAGGTTTTGAGCCACAGTATGGCACCGGCGTTATCCTGCAGAGGACGTAATACAGATTCAGCTTCCTGTTCGTCTTCGTTTATTTCTCTGGATACTTCCTGAATCAGCTCATTTGCCTCTTGAGCTGTTGCGGATACGTTGTAATCATCCTGATAGGCGTTGATGATATCCCTGAAGTAAGCGGAGGAATATCTTGCGTTCACGTTAACCGCTCCGACAGCGCCATACTGGTATTCATCGCCAAAGACAACAACCTGTTTTGCCCGCAGTATAAGAGAAATCGACTCTGCAATAGAGACCTGAGATGCTTCGTCTATGACAAGAATATCGATCAAGTCTTCATCCATCGGAAAGTGCTTCGATATCATGTCCGGTTCGGCAATAATTCCCGATATGTTTTCCAGGAGCACACTGGCCTGTGTACTCGTCAGCCTTTTTCCTCCATTTAAGGAAACCTTAATTTTGGCGATATCACCAAGGAAATTATTGAGATTCTTCAATCGGAGATCGTTCTGATATTCAACCCGTTTCTGCCTGATCGTATAAAAAGCGTCAAGGTCTTCACTTTTCAGTGATTCAAGCCCTGTTGTTTTGGAGAGTTTATAGTGAAGTTGAATCCATCTCCAGATATCGGTTTCAATCCCCGCAAGGTTGTTGAGGCGGGAAAGAGAGTTCAACTTATTCTCCGAGATTTGCAGTCTGACAAGAATTGCCCCATAGTTTTCAAACAGTCCAGTGATGGAATTGAAAAGGTCCGCGTCAACTTTTTGGAGTGTATCTTTCACTCCGTCAAGGGTTTCGTAAACCGCGGAAACACTTAGCTCTTTGTTTCCACTGATCCCCCGGTATTCGTCGATGATATTCCGGTGTTTCTTCAAGGAAACAGCCTTCTGAAGTGCCAAAATCCCGTCGCAGGCTATATCCAGTGTGAGTTCGTTTACAGGCACATCTTTTAAACGGGCGATTTCTTCAAAAACCCGGACGTGTTTCAGGCTTTTTAGAGATTTGATTAATCGTTCGAGCTCCTTTTTGTCGGGAGATTTTCGTAATAGCTTTTTGAAAAACGCACCCGGCATATCGCCGGACTGGAGTGCGGAAATTGGCACATCCTTTTTGAACGATCCCGCGGATGTTTCGATCAGGTCTATAAAAGATTTCGGAATTTCGGTCAGGGCTGTTTCAAAATCGGAATTCTCGCCGGATTGAAGATTGATTTCTTCGCAGGCATTAAGAAATATGGGGATATCCTTGCGTCGGTTTGATAGAAAATGAAATGCGGGTAAGCTGATATCCCTGAAATTATCTATACTTGCATCTTCCGCAAAATCCTGTATTTTTTTAAAATCGATTATTATCGAACCGCCGATCCTGGGAAGTGTCAATTCTTCCTCAGAAGACTCTCCGGAGCTGACAAGATTGTTCTGTGTTTGCTCAAATTCAAATAGATTATGAATATTTTCTTGGTATTCATCGGAGGAAGATAACTGTCTTTCCAGCTTACCGGCGACGTCCTTTCTCAATACCTTTTCATCCTGTTCGGCGGCTTGTTCGTTATAGTCATTGGCGCGGCCGGCTGCAGCGTTTATCACCGCATTTTGAAGAGAATTCTCAAAGCCGTTTATCGATTTGCCGTTTTTGGATAACCTGATGATGGATGGTTTGGCTTTTGGGTGAAGGTTTCGGAATTTGTCCGTGAGCATCCGGTCGATTACATCGACTGCCTGTTTTTTATGAGATGTTATTACAATGGATTTTCTTTCCTGATTGGCCCAATAGGCAATCGCGGCAATTGTATGAGACTTTCCTGTTCCGGGCGGGCCGTCAACGACAACGATTTTATTTTGGGGATTATTAAGGGCAAGGAGAATTCTCCTCTGGGAAGCATTCAGATTTAACGGGTTGTCGGAAATGTACCTGCCCGCGCTTTTAAGTGGATATCTCTCCTTGAATTCATTATCTACCTTGTCCTGGGTGTTTTCTACGTTTCCACCGATATAATCTGAAATAAAATCGACGAACTTACTTTTTCCTCCCGATTCAAGGTGTGTCATGATTTCCGAATAATCGAGGAGCTTTTTGTTTTCGTTACGGACAACCTGAAATCCGATGCGGCATTTAATATCTGGATAAACCTCTTTTGGAGCCTTAATCGGCCTGAAAGAAGGCTCCAGCACAAAGGGTTCATTCCAGCCGTACTGAGCCTGCAAAAAAACCTCTATACCGCCAAGATTGGAAGCAGCGTTATTGAGGGTTGAAGATCTCGGGGTGGTAAGAACTGCCGGGAATTTGAAATAATTAACTGCCGGTGTATTGATCAGTAAAAGATCCCGGTCAAAGGAAACCACAACCTCCTTATTGCCGGGGGCCAGGCCGATCTCCACGAAATATAGGGGGTACCCTTCGCCGGTATTTTTATCGTCCCGTTTATGCAGTTCGTGAAAGAATAAATAGATTGTTCCGACGGTGTTATACCTTGCATATTTTTGAATGCTGGTAAACAGATCATATAAGACTATGTCTTCAATAGTTTTCTTGAAATGGGTTTTGAGGCCGTCAAGATAATCTTCTATGGTTCGGTTATCGCGCGCGATAGACTGAAGCGCGTCAAAATGCTTTTTCAGGTAATTGGCCGAGTTGAAGGTTGAAGGTGGGACATGCTCGATACCAAGCTCCTCTTTAAGATGGTTTATCTTCTTTTCCTGCAATTCTACGAGAACGAGTTCGATCTGTTTTCTAAGGGCGAGGTTGTATTTACGGCAGCCTTCAACAAATGCCTGTTTATTCTGCCTATCGATGTCTTCTTCAGAAAGGGTTGGTTTGTCATCTGGTGGAATCCCTGTTTCTGTATCAACAGGGGTCTTGTCCCGCTCAGTTATTTCCCGGCGCTCTTGCTCAATAAATCCCTCAAGATATTCCGCACCAAACTTATTCGAAAGGGTCTTATTAATCTCCGGAAGAATTTCATCACCGGAAAGCGTAAGAATATGCTCATTGCTTTTTACGCGGATCGGTGTCTTGTCTCCGGCCTTTATTCTTTGTAAAAGTGTATCCTGAAAATCCTGGAATATTGCCAGATCGAGGGTCAGCTCACTGTTTGTCCATCGATAATTTATAAGGGTTCTGAAATTGAACCTCGTCTCGGTAAATGCAGCGAAGTAATTGAGGATGTTGGTGGAAAGATTGTTTGCTTTTTTCAGGTTGTTTATTGGCATAATTAACCCCTGCTTAAACTATTGAAAGCAGTATCAAGAATAGCTGCCCATTTATAAACAAGGAAATTTAAAAAAGCAAGACATATCAAGAACTCTTGTGGAGATTCTAAGCTTACCTACCCCGTTTTCGCAATTTCCAGCCGGGTTTCCCACCTGTTCATAAGTACCTCTCTCAGTGTCCTGTGTTCGGATTTTTCAAGGTCGGGATCTTTCTCAACCAGCAAAAACGCCTCTCTCCTCGCCTCGTTCAACGTACTGGCATCTCTCAGTATACTCGCGACCCTGAAATCGGGGAGTCCGGACTGCTTCGTCCCCATGAATTCACCCGGGCCACGGATCAGGAGATCCTCTTCAGCGATTCTGAAACCGTCGTTTGTCTGCTCCATTACACGGAGCCTCTTTCTCGCGTCCATACTGCCTTTGTGCTGCGCGACCAGCGCGCAGTAAGATTCCAGGCCGCTTCTCCCTACCCTTCCCCTGAGCTGATGCAACTGTGAAAGACCGAATCTCTCCGCGTGTTCCACAACCATCAGAGAAGCCGTGGGAATATCTATCCCAACCTCTATCACAGTGGTGGAGACAAGTATGTCCAGACCGCCATTATGGAAATTGGCCATCACCGCTTCCTTTTCGGATCCCTTCATTCTGCCGTGGATCAGCCCCACACGCAGATCGGGAAAGATATCTTTTTGCAGATGAGCAGCCATGCTCGTCGCATCTTTCAGGTCGAGGGCCTCCGATTCCTCCACCAGGGGATAGACAATAAAGGTTTGATTCCCCTTCCCCGCCTCCCTGCGAATTATATCGTATACCTTGTCGCGACCTTTTTCATAGAAAACCTTTGTCTTTATGGGTTTTTTCCCGGGTGGCATTTCGTCGATCACAGATATATCCAGATCACCATACACAGTCATGGCGAGAGTCCGTGGAATCGGAGTAGCAGTCATGACAAGAACATCCGGATTTGTCCCCTTCCCCCGGAGAGTGGCCCTCTGTATAACGCCGAAGCGATGCTGCTCATCCACAACGACAAACCCGAGGTTCTTGAAATCGACCCCTTCCTGTATTATCGCGTGTGTTCCCACAACGATACCTGTATCGCCTGATTTGATACCTTTGATAACGTTCTTGCGGTCAGCGGCCTTCATGCTTCCGGTAAGGATTGCCGCTTTTATTCCAAGCCTGTCCGCCCATTCCCTGATGTTGTTGAAATGCTGCCCCGCCAGTATCTCAGTGGGCGCCATGATTGCCGCCTGGTAGCCCGATTCACACGCGGTAACCATTGCCGCCATTGAAACGGCAGTCTTGCCGCTTCCGACATCTCCCTGGAGCAGTCTGTTCATGGGGAAGGTCTTTGACATATCCGATTCTATCTCGCCTACGACCCTCTTCTGAGCCCCTGTAAGCTTAAATGGAAGAATATCATAGAATTTTTTCACCAGGGCGCCGCCCGTCGTGAAAGAAATCCCCTGTTCAAACAAATGTCCTTTTCTCTTGAGGGCCATTCCAAGCTCAAAGAAGAAAAGTTCATCGAAAACAAGTCTCCTGCGCGCAGGTGATCTGAGATCATTGAGAGCTTCGATATCCTGATCGTGGTCGGGAAAATGCACATTTCTTATGGCATAATCTATATCAACAAGATCGTTTCTCCTGCATATTTCGTCAGGGATGGGGCTGGAGATACAGGGGGAATAATCTTCGACAACCCTCATCATTATCTTTCTAATATACTTCTGATGGAGTCCTTCCGTCTCGGAATAAACGGGCACTATCCTCTTGAAATGAAGGAGTTCATCATCATTTTCATCCAGTATCTCGTAATCCGGATGCAGCATGTCTTTTCCAAGGAGATATATCTTGACTTCCCCAGTCAGGATAAGCTTTTCCCCTTGTTTGAATTTCTTTCCAAGATACGAAAAATTTCCCTGAAACCACTTTGCGGTAAGCAGGCCGGTTCCATCATCGATAGTTACTTCGAGCACACGTCTGCTTCTGTACCGTTGTATCCCTACACCCATTATCGTGCCCATCACTGTCTCGCGAACACCAATATCCACCGAAGAGATACTCTTTATGTGCCTCCTGTCTTCGTATCTTCTCGGCAGAAAGTAAAGCATATCCTCGACGTTCCGCAACCCTTTCCTGCCCAGCAGTGCCCCCATCTTGGGGCCGACACCCTTGATATACTGCACATCTGTCGAAAGTTTTCTGAAGCATTCATTCAGGTTTTTTTCGGGTTGAATGCCTGAATCATCTGAAATCACCGGCGCCTGATCGGAGCATAGACTCTTCAGTTCCTTTATATATACAAACGCGTTATCAACGCGTTTCTTTTTGTCGGATATGGAAAGTGAATCAAACCCTTGGAATGTTTTGTGAAACTCCTGTATAGCGTCTTCAGGAATATCTGCTGAGGAAGCCTCGCGGTAATGAGATAAAAAGGCAGCCTTTAACTCATCAAGAAACCCTGACATGGTACGTTCGAGATCCCTGACAACCGCAAGATTTTTATATGAATTCCTCGACAGAAAAATCAGAGGATTTTCAATTTTATCCAGAATTTTCAGGATATCTTCCATAAATATTGCCTCTATTCCATGAGGAGGTCGGACAAGAATGAATTCTCGGAGAGATTAGAAACACTTTTGACTCAATTTGTCAATGATATTCAGTATAAAGATTTGGAAAGCTGATTGTAGAGTGAACGGGTTATCTTATTGCACGAGAGGAAATAACATAATTGGGGCGGCAGGATTTAAATTGAAAAGCGAGGGCATCCCCCGCCCCTTGCGGCGGAGTTATCAAGCAAATAAAAAATAAACATTTTTTTCTCAAGGAGATTCAAATTTTATACAACGCGGGTCGTTATTCTTTGGCGAATCGACCAGTTTCGCAACCGGATAAGTTTTGATCCTGGTAACCCGACCGTCCTTCAGGATCGTACTTAATTTCTCGTATTTTGTAGTTGCGGGATCAAGCCATTCTTTTATTGCCTCCGGCTTGAGGATCACAGGCATTCGATCATGGATTTCCTTTATCGACTCACTCGCTTCAGTAGTGATAATCGTGCAGGAGTGATAGATGGATTGATCACTTCCCTTCCATGTCTCCCATAACCCTGCAAAACCGAATAGAGTGCCGGCTGTCGGGCTGCAATACCATGGCTGCCTGTCTTTCCATTCATAAAACCCGTCGGCTGGTATCAGGCAGCGTCTTTCTTTGAAGGCTCTTTTAAAGCTTGGCTTTTCCTGTAGTGTCTCGGCACGGGCATTAATCAGCCCGGACGCTCCGGACAGGTTCTTTGCCCAGGTAGGTACAAGCCCCCAGTGCAGTTTTCCGAGGCGATTGTCTTTTCCCCGGATAATCGCACACACTTCATCGCCAGGTGCTATATTGTAGCTGGCCTCCATCTCACAGGTTACAGTGTCGATGTCGAAGACCTTTTTGAGATTATTAATTGAGCTGTATAGCGTAAACCGTCCACACATGGCTGTTATGATACCTTGGGTAACTGGTCCCAGTCTGTTGTATAGGAAGGGGAACGTTTTTGGAACACGGTCTTCCATTTCTGGTTTGTGGTGGAACCTGTAGCGGCATATCTGACCGAGTCCGAACCGAATCTCTTGTTTATCCCGTCAAAGGCCTGCATGATTCCCCTGGAGTGTTCCTCATTTTTATAATCAAAGAAAGTCGTTTGAGTGTGGCTGTCGGAAGACAGGTCTCTAAAGATAATCCCGGCCTTTTTATACAGGCAACCCTCTCTGTAGATCTCGTCGAGGCCGCTGTGTGCGTATCTTATGAGTTCTGAGGTATCACTGCTTGAGAAAGGAAGCTGTATGGTTTTCATGTTAAAATATCTTGATTCCCTGTTGTAAGGATTTGTCATCAGGAATACCACAAGTATATTCGCTTCAAGATGTGCAGCTCGAAGCTTCTCTGCCCCCATGGATGTGTAAGCGGCTACCGCTTCGTTTACATCAGCTCTGTTTATAAGTGAACGTTTGAATGCTCTGGATACAGTAATCTCTTTTTTTGGAGGCGGGCATTGCTCAAGAGGGTAACATGAAACTCCCCTGAGCTCCTGAAGGAGTCTAAGGCCCGTTATCCCCATTTTCTTCTTTATAAGGCTGTCAGGAACGTTGCGAAGTTGCAGCGCATTATTGATGCCGATACTCTTTAGAAATCTGGAGTAACTTTTTCCCACACCCCAGACATCCTCCACATCCGTTATTACGAGAGCATTCTCAAGATAAGAGGATCCCGTCAAATCCAATACACCACCTGCCTTTTCAGACTTTTTGGCTATGCGGTTGGCAATCTTGGCAAGTGTCTTGGTTTGGGCGATACCGACCGAGACAGGGATACCTGTCCATTTCCTTATTTGAGACCTGATAGAGTGCCCATAATCGGTCAGATTGTATCTCTTGAAACCAGACAGGTCCAGAAAGGCCTCATCGATAGAATAAACCTCAATATCGGGAGTAAATTCCGAGAGGATATCCATCACCCTCTGTGACATATCACCATAGAGGGCATAATTGGATGAATAGACGTGTATCCCTTGTGCCTTGATCATATCCTGTATCTTGAATACAGGTATACCCATATCGATACCGAGAGCCTTGGCTTCATTTGATCTGGCAATAACGCAGCCATCATTATTGGAAAGCACCACGACGGGTTTTCCGATAAGCCCGGGGTTAAAGACCCGTTCACAGGAAACATAGAAATTATTGCAATCTACCAGTGCAAAGGTGGGGGACATAATCATTCCTATAGGATTAAAGGGGATGGATTACATTTGTTACAACACCCCATACTTCAAAGCCCATCTCCTCCTCGACCTGAAGGGGTTTGTAATCTCTGTTTTCGGGCATCAAAAGAATCTTACCCTTTGTTACTCGAATCCTTTTTACCGTTAATTCACCATTAACTATCGCTATTACAACTTTCCTGCTGGCAGGTTTGATCGAACGATCCACGATCAGTATATCACCATCGTGTATCCCGGCATCGATCATGGAGTTTCCGGTTACCTTCACAAAGAACGTCGCGGCAGGATGTTTGATAAGGTATTTGTTCAGATCCAGCTTGCCCTCTATGTAATCTTCCGTGGGGGAAGGAAACCCTGCTGAGACTGGAACCAGAAACAAAGGTCGTTCGCAGCTTGTTGATTGATCCGGTTGGTATATAGCCTTCACTTTCATAGCTGTCTTATATTAAATATCTGTTGATTTTTCAATCGGATAATCCGTTTGTGGAAAGGAACATCAAGCAACGATCTGATTTCCGGGTTCGTTGGGTTTCTTCCTGAAGTCGAGAAAATCAAGGGCGTAGAAAAAGTAGCAGATTTCTTTTAATCGTCCATCTTTTTTAGCTTTTTTGCTTATTTAAAAATAGGTTTCTTGCAGCATGAAAGTGCGACAATTCACCAAAACTAATCCCTGAAGGAAACTAATCAATAGCATTGTGTTAAATTCGTATCAATTTATATGTGGTCAGTAAGCAAAAAAAGAATGCGCAGATTAAACCTGGCGCAACTGTTGTGATAATTTCGGGTGTACCAACCAAGTAGTGGACAAAAATCAGACCGCTACCTGTGATGCTTACAGTGATGACTGCCGGAAAGATGGATTGAAGATACCTATTCGTAATCTGACTAAATATCCAAGTTACTATCTGTATCATGACCAATGTGATGATCACACTGGCAATTCCCTGAGTAATTCCAGAGACTGCTCTTGTGGACAGGTCGAAAGCTCTGTTTGCATAAAAAGCCCAACCACCCCATGCGAAAAAAGCGAGAATGGTCGAGATTAATTTATATTTCGGACTCGTTTGAATGCTTAATGTATTTTTCATATAGTTGCCTATGCAAAAAAATGATGATTTTAGATCGGTTTAATCATATTTGAATTAAGGTATCACCATGATATAGCTTATTCACTTGATGCTGCTTTACTTGATTTATCTATTTCTCCAACCCTATTGAAAAATTTAAGTTTCATCCTAATTCTTCGTTACTACGGCAATAAAATTGTTCATTCGTCCCAAGCAATGCTGAATTTCATAAAAGATGAAATGAAAAATCTAATCTGATAATGGTTTTAAAAATTTGGGATTATACATTTTTATTACCACCAACGCTTCATATGGAGTCCTATTATCTTTTTTAAGCTAACGTATTGCTCACCAGTGAGGGCCGCTTTTTGGCCCGAATCTGGTTCAGCAAAAGGGTAGCGTCTTTTAAATAATTTTTTTCTTCATCAATATTTCCTATCACCTCTTGGTCAATGCTTTCTCGATTGCGTCCGGTGATTCAAACCCACAGCTTTCGGCTGTGTTTTTTAATATTTCGAGAGGCAAATTCTTACCTTCGGACTCTGCCTTAAGGGTATCTTTCAGGCAGAGATCAAGTGTCGTCTCGGAATAGGTAAGCAGTTCACTATGCAGATAGTTGTCTATTGAGGCGTAACGTCTTCTACTGTTGTTTGCTACATTGACCGGACGCCCGAGCGAGAAAAGCCTCGGATATTTGACGGAGGCCTCTATCGCCCATTTTGAATGATACTTCACGATCTCACGAGCAAGTTCCTGAGCTTGGGGCGATACAGGCGAAAGCTCATTTTTTATTTCCTCGTATTCTTCCGGGAAGGTTATTTTCATCATGTGCGCGTATTTAATCACCATCAAGTTTATTTCCTTTTGCGCTGCGTCCTCCAAATCATATAAATAGCTAATAAGTGTGTTCATGCTCCATATGTGGGCCTGTGCCTTGCGCATTATTATAAAGGTCTTCCTGTCATCTTGACAAGAGGCTCGTCCCCCGACATTTGTGACATTTGTGAACATATCCCATTCAAGCTCAAGTATACAGTTCGTTAACTCCTTGCGTTCCATGTAAGATATTTCCTCGCTTGCGGATTTCGATCACTATTCAAAACGAATGTACTCGAAAGCCAAATTTCCAAAGCATCAATTTAAACACAAGTTCTGTAAAAGAAAATGCTTTCCTTCGTGAAAAGACCTGAATTCTATTTGCACTACAGATAACGCTGGTATAACCGGTTGCTACGCCGGATCTCAATAAAAGGTAATCGTACCAAGATCACGCAACTTGAGAACTGCAGCGGCGATATGCAGTCCGGTAAATACGCTTGTTATGAAAAATTTAATGGATCACATCATTCAGTTTTATCTTTCTCAATATTCATTATTCTGTTTCTTATTTCATCCGGAATCTTTGTTTTTTTGTTTTCACGATAATTGAAACTGACAATAATCCCCTCCCCTAATGCTGCTATTTTCTTGTGATTGTGACTAACTACTATATGTTTCATTGTAAAGCGCTCATCTTCAATAGTTTCCACTTTTGCTCCGACTGTAACACGGTCTGGATATGTAAGTGGGATTTTGAAGTTACATTGAGTGGATGCCAAGATAGGACCAACACCGATTTCTTCTAAGAACTTCATGTAATCTAGTTTTTCAAAATATGATATTCGAGCACTTTCAAAATATCTGAAATATACAATGTTGTTTACATGTTGAAATGCATCCATTTCACCCCATACAACGGGGATCTCGATTGTTACAGGATAATCTAAAAGTAATTCCTTCATGTTTCAACCTCTTATAGGTTAATTTGAGAATATGTTAGCGTTCATAACGCTCCGCATCAGCGGTAAACCGTGAGCGTAGCGAGTGGTTTGTCCGGCTGTATGCACTTGTTATGTTGGTTTTATCAGTCCTTCTCGCATACTACGACTTTTTTGGATAGCGGCCGTTTGCATCGACATCGGAAGAGTCTATTTCTTTGGCGGTATCCATCAATGGCGTGCAACCATACATTTTAATTGTTTCAAGAGTTGCCATTCGTTTGGTTGTAATGATTTCATCTTTCGTGATGCTGTAGCCTTGAAAATTGTACACAGTGACTTTCCCCATAGCGCGCCTCCTTTCCCTTTTCCCTTAGTTACATTAGAGCTCACATCATTGTTGGCATGAATGTCATGAGGAACAATACCCAGCAGCAGGCAACAATGATTATTACCGTCCAGCACAGAATCCTGACAAGCTTACTCTTGGTTGCCTCACGCCACCTGTCCGCCCGCTGTCCCAGTTTCATTAACACCCACATGGCACCGAATGCCGCAGCAGTGAGTATTAGCCCAAGTATCCATGACACGATTCTGTTGCCCGTCAAATGCATCAACTCTCGAATCTCACCGCGTCTAAGCAACTCTAGGAAACCAGCGAGATCATCACCGAACATGAATGGGAGCCCAAAACAGACAACGAGGAAGAGACAAACAAAGATTATCCATCCGACATCTCGCAGCCGCTGTGAAAACGTTTGTGTTTCTTTCTTAGTATCGATTTCCATAACAATTAATATAAATAGTTGGTATTTTCCGAACTTTGGTGCAATCGCACTTAAATTCCTGAGAAACGAAAAAAGGAGATTGCACCATGAAATCAAGCACAATTGAACTTCGACCATTGGGCATTTGGTGCTAATAAAGACTAAAAACCCGGTGGGTAAAACAACACCTATTCAAAACACATACGATGCGCCCAGGATCTATAAAGTACTCTAAGTTGCTAACTCCATTATGATATATTGTCAAGGAATATTACAGTTTTCCCGGTGCCGGCCGGGCTGTTTACTATTCAACTACGGGAGGCCTCTTGTCGAACCAGGGCCTTGCCTGTTCCAGTTGAGCTGCCAGCCGGAACAGTGTCGCTTCGTCTCCGAATCTTCCCATAAAGTGGACCCCGCAGGGCAGACCGTCTTCCGTCCAGTGAAGAGGAACGGACATTGCGGGCTGACCTGTGAAGTTGGCCAGTTGTGTGAAGGGGGTCTTCGACAAGCTCTCTATGGCAAGTTTGTCAGTTATGCCGGAGAGTTTTAACAATCCTCCCATTCCCATCGAGTTTACTAATGTCATGAGAGCGCGTTCAACAGGTTTTGGCTGCAATTCGCCTATCCTGACTGGAGGATACGCCATCGTCGGCGTGAGATAGAGGTCACATTTTTCATGAAAGCGTCCCATAACCCTGGAGGCGATACCCCATTCGCGCATCTGTTTTACAAAATATCCAGCGGAAAAGGTGCGGCCAAGCAGTCCGAGGGTCCATGTCAGGGCTTCCAGATCATCTCTTTTTGCTTTTCTACCTAATATGGGTTGCAGCTCCTCTATGTCGGCCGCTATCTCTCCCATATACATGGCGAGGTAACTGTTTGCCAGGGCCTTTCCATCAATGTCCGGACGATTCTCTTCAACCTTGTGTCCCAGTTCTTCAAGGAGTCGAGCTGTTTTTTCCACGGCCTGCGCACACCCGGGATGAACCTCTGTGTCGAGCGGAGAGAGAGTATTAAAGGCTATTCTCAGAGATCCGGGTTCTCTTTCGATCTCTTCCATATATGGTCGCTTCGGTGGCGGAATAATATATGGAGCACCCACATCAGTCCCGCTGGTTGCATCCAGCATGGCCGCGCTGTCTCTGACGGAACGGCTGATTATATGTTCAACAACGGCGCCCTGCCAGATTGCCCCATGATCCGGGCCGGTAGGATTGCGGCCTCGTGTCGGTTTGAGACCGAAAAGAGCGCAGCAGGATGCGGGAATACGCAGAGAGCCGCCGCCATCACCTCCGGAGGCCATCGGTACCATACCGCTTGCGACGGCAGCTGCGGAGCCTCCGCTTGAACCGCCCGGCGTATGATCGGTATTCCAGGGATTGCGTGTTGGTCCATGAAGTTCCGGTTCTGTGACACCCATAAGACCGAATTCCGGACAATTTGTCTTTCCCATGATTACGAGACCCGCCTTCTTAAACCTCTTTACCAGTTCACAATCCTCATCCGGAATATAGTTTTTATAGGCTCTGCTTCCACCGGTCAGGGGTACGCCGGCATACGCCGAAATCAAATCTTTCATCAGAAAGGGAACCCCTGTGAACGGACCATCGGGGAGACCTTTTTCAATATCTTTTTGCGCGAGGTCGAATATCGGAGCGATTACCGCGTTAAGTTGAGGGTTGAGCTTCTCTATCCGGCTTATTGTTTCTTCGTAAAGATCCGCAGGGGAAACGTCTTTCTTTTTGACAAGCTCAGCCATTCCAAGTCCATCATACCTGTCGTACTCCTTGAATTTACCCATAAAAATTCCCTCCCTTCAGGATGTAATGAAAAAATGACTCCATTTTGTGTTTATAAGGTACATATCGACTTATCCACGAATCCGGTCTTTTGTACGTTTTTTAGCTATAAACTTGAAAGTTGAATTAAGCAAGAAATTTCAAATGGTATTGGCGCGGATTAATATGTTAGACTACGGATCATTGCTTTTCGTAAAGCGATTCTGAACAACGAGTGGGCTGAAAAGCAGGGGATGATTTCTGATGGTAGAGACCATAAGTTCTTGCATTTTTCTGATGCCATTGGTAGAGTTTTGTGTTATTTGTGTTCTTACACAGCTGTGGTGGAATACCAAAGCAAATCCCCCCCCTACATTTGTATATTACTCAAACATCGAGGAGGATAGAACGATGAGAAAAATTCTATTGGTTATCTTTATATGCTTGTCACTTATCAGCCCTGCGTCAGCTTCAGCTGAATCAGTTGGGGTTTTTACAGAAATTTCAGGAACTGTTGAGATTCGAAGCCTGATTAATGATGAATTCCGTCAGGCAAAAATTGGTGAAAGTGTTGATGTCTCGGATGCGATATACACCCATGATAATGCCAGAGCAGAAATAACCTTCAATGACGGAAACCTTATCCGTCTTGCTTCAAAAACACGCCTGAAAGTCAAAGAATATGTGATAAGTGGTTCCGACAGCAGTGAAGTAATCAATCTCTTAAGGGGAACGATCAGGAATATCGTAAAGGTTGTTTTTGACCCAGATTTTCAAGAGAAAAAAGGCAAATATGAAATCCATACACCAATAGCTGTTTGCGGTGTCAGAGGCACGGATTTCTTCGTTTCTCACGAGCAAGGAGTAAGCGGCGCTGTTTTTGTGACAGGGAAAGGGTATTCCTATAGTAGCGATGTGCCCGGTGAAGTTGTCACTATGACGGCTGGTCAGCAGATGGCTACGCGGTCTGCCAAAGAGGCACCCCAAGTAAGTCCCGCTAAAGCGCAGGATATTGAACAATTCAAAAATGCGACGCAGGCCCGTGCGCAAAAGGGGAAAGAACAAAAAGAGATAAAGGCGCTGCCTCAAAAGGCTGCAGTCAAAGGTTTAGAGAAAAAACAGGAACAGAAAGAGATAAAAGCTGCTACCAAAGATTCAAAGCAAAACAAGGATCAAAATAAAGAACAAGAAGATAAGGACAAAGACAAGGATAAAGATAAAGATGATTCCAAGAAGACAGGAGGCTTTTTTGAGGCGGTTAGGGGCTTTTTTCAATCGAGTTCCGCAAAGGATAAGGGGGTAGCATCCAGTAGCAGTAAGGGGGCCTCAGGAAATTCGGCGGCATCCGGAGGTAAAGGTAATAGTTCAAGCGGCAGCTCCGGTGGTGGTAACTCTGGTGGTGGTGACTCTGGTGGTGGTGACTCTGGTGGTGGTGACTCTGGTGGTGGTGACTCTGGTGGTGGTGACTCTGGTGGTGGTAACTCTGGTGGTGGTAACTCTGGTGGTGGTAGCTCCGGTGGTGATAGCTCCGGTGGTGATAGCTCCGGTGGTGATAGCTCCGGTGGTGATAGCTCCGGTGGTAATGACGGTGGTGGTGGTAATGGCGGTGGTGGTGATGGTGGTGGTGGTAACTCCGGTGGTGGCGGTAAAGGTGGCAGCAAAAAGTAGTGGCGTTTTATATATTGGTCGGGGCGGCAGGATTTGAACCTGCGACATCCTGCTCCCAAAGCAACATGGCGGATATATAGGCCCTATATTAACAGGTACTTGTGATGTGCCTTTTCAAAATCATGGAGTTGTGCGGGGCCATAATTCCACAAAACCCCGCACAGAATCCCGCACACAAAAAGATTTATGCCGCTATACTCACCATGGATGTATTTGGGATGTCCTCAGATTTGATTTCAATATCTGACTCGCTCAAGGCGTCCGGGCAGTTGGATGAGGTCGGGGGCGAGCTTTACCTGACCTCGTTATTTGAATATATGATACGGTACGCGATAGAAACTCCGCGCTTGATGGGCTGACAGAAAAGAGGTATGGCAGTTGAATTTTATCCGTCATTCGATTCTTACCATCGAAAAGCACAAACAAACCTTTATCCCTCGAGGCAAGAAGCGACGCATAATAAAGATGAACTATACTACTATCAGACAGCTTGTTTCCCGCTCATCCAGGCTAATGGCTTCCTTCCTGATATCTTCACAACTGTATTTTCCATCTTCATCGTAGATTACGAATGATATTCATGGTATGTTAAGTAAAATTAATTAAGATAAGTGGCCATAATGTTTTCCCAGACCAGCTCTGAGGTAGTGTAAGATATCTTGTGTAAATTATTAAAGGGGTAGATGCCTATCGAATACTTGCTCATAAACCAGGAGACAGTATGTGTACAAACCCTTTCTTTTTAGGATATTTTCGTAAAAGTTTCACCATCTGGTAGATTCAAAATCTTGGCTTTTTTACCGATTGGTTCATCCATGGTCATCGATGTCATTAGTGTGACGTCGGTATTATTTACCGCGAAAAGTCTCTCGCCTTTTCCATTTTTTGCAATGATAATCGCTGAAAGAGGTTCTCCGCCGCGACTATACGAAACCGTATAGGTTTCTACCTCAAAAATTCCACTAATCCCTTCCAGTACGGTTACATCTGGAAACCTTTTATCTATATCATGCATATATTCCTCTGGATCGCGGCGCTGAAACTTTTCCGGCCTGGTCCCGGAATAGATGCCTATCGAATACTTGCTCATAAACCAGGAGACAGAGTGTACAAACCCTTTCTTTTCAGGATATTTTCGTAAAAGTTCCACCATTTGGCAGATTGCATGCATGCTGTAGTTGTTTCCCGGTCCACCAAAATAGGGCAAGCCACCAGTGACCGTAGGCATGATCGATTCCGACAGATCAAGGGTCTTGATTGCTATCCTGGCAGCTACCGGAAAACAGTTGTAAAAATCCCAGAAATCTACCTCCTCTTTTTCAATACCGGCCTGCATGAAAGCATTCGAACAGGCAATATCGAGCCCTGGAGCTGAATAGTAGTTAACCCGGTCTGATATCAGCCATTTTTCATATGCATCCCCGCAGCCAATAAGATATACACGCCTTTCTTCTGGAACTTTCAGGGAATCGGCTTTTTTTTCACTCATTATTATAAGGGCTGCTCCTTGATCAACATTCATTATAGCATTCATGAATTTTGTATAGGGATAATTGATCATGGGATTTTTTGGTGAAACCGTTAAAATCTCTGAAGCGCTTTTCCAGTCCCGAAACCAGGCATAATCATTATCTTTTGCGACAGCCGAATATTTTTCGCAAAGGGCGGCGTCTTTAAGAATGCTCTCTTTCAGAGTATCTCCCTGAGATCTGCGGAAAGCGTTGGCGAAAAGCGGATATATAACCGAAGGCATAAAGAGACCATACCTGTTCTCTATTGGTGAGACAGCCGACCGCGGATCACCGTATAAGGGGACAGATGCGCTGTATTGTGGATCTGTTACAGCTGCCCAGTTCGGTTTGTTGCTGCTTGTAAAAAAGGCTTCCGCACCACAAATGAGACCAATCTCGCTCTCACCGCTGGAAATCCGGTCACACAACCTGCTTGCAAGTGCCTGTGGCGCGGTAGCCCCTATCGGGGTCGTTATAATCTCTTTTGGACAGGCTCCGAGCATCCCGGCGAGTCTTTTAGGCTCATCTGTATATTTCCTTGAGATCACATTAACGAATGAGAGGCTGTCGATAATCCGAAGGATATCTCGGTTCCCTGCATCATCAGCAGCCATTTTGGCGCATTTATGCATATAATCCAAAGGTTCACCAACTAAATCCGGATCCTTATTAATAAGCTGACCAACACCGACCAGCACTGGGATTATATTGTGATTCATTTTATAAACATCTTAGATTTTAGTTACTTATTAATTTCTTCCTCACGTAGAACATGTTTCAGTATCTTGCCCAAAACCGATTTGGGAAGTTCCAATCTAAATTCAAAAATGGTTGGCCACTTATATTTTGCCAGTTTGTCACCGCAGTACTTGATCATCTCTTCTTCTGTAGCGTTTTCTCCTTCTTTCAGGACGAGCATAAGTTTTACCTGCTCGCCTCGAGTCGGATGCGGTACCCCGATTGCAGCGGCTTCAGCTACTTTCGGGTGCTCAATGAACACTTTCTCAATTTCAAGGGGATAAACATTGTAGCCGCCCGAAATGACCATATCTTTTTTCCGGTCCACAACATAAAAAAATCCGTCCTCATCCATTTTCCCGATATCACCGGAGTGAAGCCAGCCTCCCCTCAAGGCTTCGGCAGTTTCATCAGGCATGTTCAAGTATCCCTTCATAACCTGGGGGCCTTGGAATACAATCTCCCCGATCTCTCCTACGGGAACATCTGTTTCTCCATCAACAAGATCCACAACACGGGCAAGGGTATTGGGAATCGGAATCCCGACACTTCCTGGCTTTGTTAACCCTCCGAAAGGATTTATGTGGGTAATTGGTGAAGCCTCGGTCATTCCGTATCCTTCGGCAAAAGGGCATCCTGTCTTTTTCTGGATTTTCTTCAGTACCTCGACCGGAAGAGCACCGCCTCCTGATCCGCTCAGCTTAATGAATTTCATATCGACCTTGTCAAAATCAGGGTGGTTGATTATCCCTATAAACATGGTGGGGACAAGGTAAAGAATGGTAGGCTTGAATTTCCTCATTGCTTCAAGAAGTTCGTCAGGTTGCGGTTTTGGAATCAAAAGCTGCGTCCACCCCATTTGTATTGATGCGTTCATTGCTGCCGTCAGCCCGAAAGCATGAAAATAGGGTGGAGCAGCCAGGCATACCTCTACGCCTCCCTTGAGCGATGGGAACCATGTAGTGAACTGCTGAGTATTATAGCTTATATTGCGGTGGGTTAGCATGGCCCCTTTTGAGACACCGGTTGTCCCTCCGGTATATTGATACATGGCAACATCGTCAAAATCCAGTTTGACAGATGGCGGACTGGGAGAGGTTTTGAGGAGAATATCCTTCCATCCGTATAAATCTTCGGCAGGTTTAACATCCGCGGCAAGTCCCCTTTTTTTTGCAACGAGCTTAAACAGATAGTTTTTCGGAAAGGGTAAATAATCTCCAATAGAAGTATAAATGATCTGCCTGATTCCTGTCTTTGGTATCAGATCGATCATCCTCTTGCAAAAAAGATCTAAGGTAATGAGAACTTTTGCGCCTGAATCGTTAAACTGATGTTGAAGTTCCCGGTCCGAATACATGGGGTTGTTCATGACAACTATTGCGCCGATCTTCAGTATGGCATAATAGCTGATAACGCAGGGGATCACATTTGGCAAAAGGATGGCAACGCTGTCCCCCTTTTTTATTCCGAAACCTGAAAGGCTGGTAGCCAAACGGTCCACCTTGTCCTTGAGTTCCTTAAATGACATTTTGTATCCCTGAAAAATAAGAGCATCCTCGTTCGGACGCTTCATTGCCCACCTTTCAAGAAAGTCCGGCAGGAAGACATCCTCAAACTCTATGTTTTCCGGAACACCATTGACGTAATGCTTCAGCCACGGTTTTGCCTGATAACTTTTTTCTGTACTCATTTTAGGCCTCCTTTATTTATCTAATGCGTTAAAATCCCTGTTCAGACCTTGCAATAATGTGATCCTGCAGGCCTTTGCTGAGATCAACAAAATAGGTACTGTAACCTGCAACCCTTACGATCAGGTTGCTGTGCTTTTCAGGTTGGTTCTGGGCATCAAGAAGCGTATCCCTGTCCACTACGTTGAACTGAACATGGGGAACCCCCATGTCACACCAGGACCTCAGGTAGTTGATAAACTGTTTTTTGTTTTCCCCTTCCAAAAACTGGGGAAGGAATTTCTGATTCAAGAGCTGATTAAGGGGATCAATCTTTGCGCAGGATTTCAGAACCGCAGTAGGCCCGTTTGTATCCCTGCCAATCATTGGCGACGAAGTAGCATCGGAAAAGGGCTCGCCGTCTTTCCTGCCGTCAGGTGTGGCAGGTGTACCGGGTCCAAGGCCATATGTCGCAGAAACGCCGCTTCCGTCACCTCTCCATTTAGCGCCATGCTCATCGGTAAACTCCTGGTAGACAGCTTCTGAACGTTCGTGAACCTCCTTGGCAAGAAGATCAACATAGTCGTCATCATTTCCAAACTTGGGGATCTGGGTTATGACCCTCTGGCGAAGATCCTCATGACCTTCCCAGTTCTTGTTAAGTATGTCGATAAACTCTTTCATCGTCAATTCCTTGTCGTCAAAAACCAGCTTCTTTATTGCAGCAAGGGAATCAGCCACATTGGTCGGACCGACAATGATGTTAAAGGCGTTAATAGAGGAAGTAGTTTCGGCCCACTCCTGTGTATCCTGCCCCCGCTCAATACTGCCGTCCATAAGTGCCGACAAAAATGGCCTGGGCGCATATTTTCTCCAGAGTCCTCTGGAGATGTTTTCCAGCTTTACCATCTTGCCGAAGAAGAATCTGACCTGTTCTAGATATGCTTCAAGAACATCTTCGATGCAGGTAAAGGTTTCAGGATCAGGTGTTGGCGCACCGTATTGATCGCCTGTTTCCGGATTAATGCCTTTCCTCAGCGCCCACCAGAGACATTTGGGCAGTACAAAATAGCCAGATGCACGCCTTGCATTATTGTTTTTACCGGGAATATCAAGATACACACAACCGGGCACATGATAATTCCGAGCGTCCTTCAGGGAGGTGCCCCATTTATTTATGAGGGGAACCATTACCTCGTCATTAAAAAAGGAGGGATAACCGACTCCGGTTCCTATGACATCCGTGGCTGCTGAAAGAAGTTTATCAGGTGTATTCTTGTGCACTCTCAGGGCGATGGTCGGCTGAAGCTGACGAAGCCCCTTGGCTGCTTCAAGGCATATATATGTCATATCATTGGTGACATCGTTTCCGTTTTCGTCAATACCGCCAAGGGTGATTCCTTCGAGTTGCTGGACACCTCCGTAGATACCGGTGATCATGGGAGAGAACCATTCCCCCGACTCTTCGAAATGCACGAACAGGTGCTGCATTAACTCAGTGGCTTCCTGTCTGGTAATCCTTCCCTCAGAAATATCCTTCTTATAGAACGGATGAAACAGAAGGTCAAACCGCCCGCCGCCTCCAAGGTTGGCGAACTCTATCTGCCCCTTGATTAGGGTAAGAAACCAGAAGAACTGAAGGGCTTCGTGCAGGGTTTCCGGCGGATTTTCAGGCACCCGGTCACAAATTTTGGCGATCTCCTCAAGCTCTTTTTTCCTTTTTGGATCATCTTCCTTTGCAGCATCTTCCCGTGCTCTCTGGGTATATCTTTTGGCAAAATCCACTGCTGCATCCAGAGTAATCAAAACGCCCTGCAAAAAATCATGCTGATCAAGGTAATTATCAGGGATGGTGTCAATCACCTCCTGAAGCCTTTCCTCTGCCTCTTTTCTGAGGCCTTTCAATCCTATTTTAAACAGCCTTTCATAATTTGGGATGGACCCTGAGTCAAACAGAGACCAGAGGAATGTTCCCTCAAACTTGAAGTATTTCTCCAGATCTCCCTTAAAGGCATTCTTGTGCAGGTCACTTAAGGTTTTGCCTTTCCAGTATTCAACGATCTTCTCCATCTCGGCGCGCCCCTCATCATCCAGGATCTCGCGAGCATCATCCGAGTTCATTGCCCGCCAGGCAGATTTCCAGTTCACCTCTATGGGATAGAATAGATCGTCCGGGGTTGCTCCTGAATGACCGACAATACGCTCGTGGGGCATAATATAAACAGGCAGATTTCTAAGGATATGCGCCGTGGTCTTTGCTCGCCGCATGATCATCGGTTCGCCTTCCGTAGCCTTGAATGATTCGGTCAAAAGACGATTCCTTACAACATTCAGCCTCGTGCTTGTCCGGTACATCCCCCGTTTGTGCTCATCTTTCTCATACCCCTGCCGGACATTTCTAGACACCTTTATCGAGACACTTTCCCTAAGCATTCGAAGATCGTCGCTAAGATCCGGCCACGGTGTCTCAGTGCTTTTTTTATTCAATACGGTACTCATTTTATGCCTCCTTTGTTTATTTAATGCGTTAAAACTCCTGTTCAGACCTTGCAATAATGTGATCCTGCAGGCCTTTGCTGAGATCAACAAAATAGGTACTGTACCCTGCAACTCTTACGATCAGATTGCTGTGCTTTTCAGGTTGGTTCTGGGCATCAAGAAGCGTATCCCTGTCCACTACGTTGAACTGAACATGGGGAACCCCCATGTCACACCAGGACCTCAGGTAGTTGATAAACTGTTTTTTGTTTTCCCCTTCCAAAAACTGGGGAAGGAATTTCTGATTCAAAAGCTGATTAAGGGGATCAATCTTTGCGCAGGATTTCAGAACCGCAGTAGGCCCGTTTGTATCCCTGCCAATCATTGGCGACAGAGTAGCATCGGAAAAGGGCTCGCCGTCTTTCCTGCCGTCAGGTGTGGCAGGTGTACCGGGTGCGAGGCCATATGTCGCGGAAACACCGCTTCCGTCCATTCTCCATTTAGCACCATGCTCATCGGTAAACTCCTGATAGACAGCTTCTGAACGTTCGTGAACCTCCTTGGCAAGAAGATCAACATAGTCGTCATCATTCCCAAACTTGGGGATCTGAGTTATGACCCTCTGTCGAAGATCTTCATGACCTTCCCAGTTCTTGTTAAGTATGTCGATAAACTCTTTCATCGTCAATTCCTTGTCGTCAAAAACCAACTTCTTTATTGCAGCAAGGGAATCAGCCACATTGGTCGGGCCGACGATGATGTTATAGCAATTAATAGAAGAGGTACTGTATGCCCACTCCTTTGCATCCTGACCCCGCTCAATACAACCGTCAAGAAGAGCTGACAAAAAGGGCCTGGGCGCATATTTTCTGTAGAGTTCTCTGGAGGTATTCTCCAGCTTTACTATCTTGCCCATGAAGAATCTGACCTGTTCGAGATATGCTTCAATAACATCCTCGATGCAGGTAAAGGTTTCAGGATCAGGTGTTGGCGCACCGTATTGATCGCCTGTTTCCGGATTAATGCCTTTCCTCAGCGCCCACCAGAGACATTTGGGCAGTACAAAATATCCTGTTGCGCGCCTTGCATTATTGTTTTTCCCTGGAATATCAAGGTATACACAACCCATCACATTATAATTCCTAGCGTCTTTCATGGGTGTACCCCATTTATTTATGAGGGGAACCAGTACCTCATCGTTAAACAGGGAAGGGTAACCGCATCCGGTTCTTATGACATCCGTGGCTGCTGAAAGCAGTTTATCAGGTGTATTCTTGTTGACACGAAGGGCAATTGTCGGCTGAAGTGTGTGAATTCCCTTGGCTGCCTCAAGGGTTATATATGTCATATCGTTTGTGGCATCGTTTCCGTTTTCGTCAATACCGCCAAGGGTGATTCCTTCGAGCTGCTGGACACCTCCGTAGATGCCGGTGATCATGGGAGAGAACCACTCCCCCGAGTCCTCGAATTTCAGAATCAGATACTGTACAAGTTCAATAGCTTCCTCCCTGGTAAGCCTCCCTTCAGCCAGATCTTTCCGGTAAAAGGGATTAAACAGAATATCAAACCTGCTACCGAGGGTAAGGGTTGCAAATTCAATCTGCCCCTTGATCAAACTAATAAACCAAAAGAACTGAAAGGCCTCATGCAGGGTTTCCGGCGGATTTTCAGGCACCCGGTCACAAGTTTTGGCGATCTCCTCAAGCTCTTTTTTCCTTTTGGGATTATCTTCCTTTGCAGCTTCTTCCCTTGCTCTTTGCGCATATCTTTTGGAAAAATCCACTGCTGCATCCAGGCTAATCAAAACGCCCTGCAAAAAATCATGCTGCTCAAGGTAATTATCAGGGATGGTGTCAATCACCTCCTGAAGCCTTTCCCCTGCCTCTTTTCTGAGGCCTTTCAATCCTATTTTAAACAGCCTTTCATAATTTGGCACAGACCCTTCGTCCCAATGAGACCAGAGAAATGTCCCCTCATACTTGAAGTATTTCTCCAGATCCCCCTTAAAGGCATTCTTGCGCAGATCACTTAAGGTTTTGCCATTCCAGTATTCAACGATCTTCTCCATCTCGGCGCGCCCCTCATCATCCAAGATCTCGCGAGCATCATCCGAGTTCAGGGCCCTCCACGGAGATTTCCAGTTCACCTCTATGGGATAGTAAAGCTCGTCCGGCGTTGCCCCTGAATGACCGACAATACGCTCGTGGGGCATAATATAAACAGGCAGATTTCTAAGGATATGCGCCAGGGCCTTTGCACGCCGCAGGACCATCGGTTCGCCTTCCGTCGCCTTGTATGATTCGGTCAAAAGGCGATTCCTTACTACATTCAGTCTTATGCTTGTCCGATACATCCCTCGTACGTTCTCATCATCTTCATAGCCCTGTCGAACATTTCTGGCCACCTTTATCGAGACACTCTCCCTAAGCATTCGAAGATCGTCGCTAAGATCCGGCCACGGCATCTTAGTGCTTTTTTTATTCAATTCTGTACTCATTTTATGCCTCCTTTATTTATTTAATGCGTTAAAATCCCTGTTCAGACCTTGCAATAATGTGATCCTGAAGGCCTTTGCTGAGATCAACAAAATAGGTACTGTAACCTGCAACCCTTACGATCAGGTTGCTGTGCTTTTCAGGTTGGTTCTGGGCATCAAGAAGCGTATCCCTGTCCACTACGTTGAACTGAACATGGGGAACCCCCATGTCACACCAGGACCTCAGGTAGTTGATAAACTGTTTTTTGTTTTCCCCTTCCAAAAACTGGGGAAGGAATTTCTGATTCAAGAGCTGATTAAGGGGATCAATCTTTGCGCAGGATTTCAGAACCGCAGTAGGCCCGTTTGTATCACTGCCAATCATTGGCGACAGAGTAGCATCGGAAAAGGGCTCGCCGTCTTTCCTGCCGTCAGGTGTGGCAGGTGTACCGGGTGCGAGGCCATATGTCGCAGAAACGCCGCTTCCGTCGCCTCTCCATTTAGCGCCATGCTCATCGGTAAACTCCTGATAGACAGCTTCTGAACGTTCGTGAACCTCCTTGGCAAGAAGATCAACATAGTCGTCATCATTTCCGAACTTGGGGATCTGGGTTATGACCCTCTGTCGAAGATCTTCATGACCTTCCCAGTTCTTGTTAAGTATGTCGATAAACTCTTTCATCGTCAATTCCTTGTCGTCAAAAACCAACTTCTTTATTGCAGCAAGGGAATCAGCCACATTGGTCGGACCGACAATGATGTTAAACGAGTTCAGGTTTGAAGGATAGACCCATTTTCTTGTATCCTGCCCACGCTCTATGCAGCCATCCAGAAATGCGGAAAGGAAAGGCCTTGGCGCATATCTCTGATACAATCTGCGACAGGTGTTTTCCAGCTTTACCATCTTGCCGAAGAAGAATCTAACCTGTTCTAGATATGCTTCAAGAACATCTTCGATGCAGGTAAAGGTTTCAGGATCAGGTGTTGGCGCACCGTATTGATCGCCTGTTTCCGGATTAATGCCTTTCCTCAGCGCCCACCAGAGACATTTGGGCAGTACAAAATATCCTGATGCCCTGCGAGTGAGATTTTTACCCGGAATGTCAAGATAAACACATCCACTGACGGAGTAATTACAAATATCCTCTTCAGCAACCTTCCATTTTCGCAGGAGAGGTAGCAGTACCTCGTCATTAAACAGGGAAGGGTAACCGCAGCCGGTTCTTATGACATCCGTGGCTGCCGAAAGCAGTTCATCAGGTGTATTCTTGTTGATACGAAGGGCGATTGTCGGCTGAAGGATGTGAAGCCTTTTGGCCGCCTCAAGCACGATATAAGTCATTTCATTTGTGAGATCATTACCGAGTGCATCCTGACCGCCCAAGGTAATCCCTTGTAGCTGTTGAACGCCACCATATATACCGGTGATCATTGGTGAATACCACATTCCCGATTCCTCAAACTTCAACAAAAGATGCTGCATCAACTCAAGTGCATCTTCCTTTGTAATTGTGCCCGCGCCAATATCCTTCTGATAGTACGGATTAAACAGGATATCAAACCTGGCACCGCACCCGAGGCTCACAAACTCGATCTGTCTGGTAATCAGGTTGACAAACCAGAAGGATTGCAGGGCCTCGTAATATGTCGTTGCAGGCTCGGCAGGCACACGAGTGCAGACTTTTGCGATCTCCTCAAGCTCTTTCTTCCTTTTGGGATTATCTTCCTTTGCAGCGTCTTCCCATGCTCTTTGCGCATATCTTTTTGCAAAATCGACTGCTGCATCCAGGTTTATGATAACAGCTTCTAAAAATTCACACTGCTCAAGATAGTCGTCAGGGACTGTTTTTATCACATTCTTCAGTTTTTCCTCGGCTTCTTTCTTTATTCCGTTGATCCCTTTTGTTAGCAGTTTGTTATAATTAGGAACCCCCAGTTCGTCCCAGTGGGACCAAAGGAATGTTCCTTCATACGTGAAGTATTTTTCCAGGTCTCCCATGAAGGTCTTTTTCCTCAGATCGCTTAGGGTTTTACCCTTCCAGTAATCAACGATCTTCTCCATTTCAGCACGCCCCTCATCATCTAAAATGTTTCTGGCATCATCAGAGTTCACGGCCCTCCAAGGAGATTTCCAGTTTACCTCGATCGGATAATAAAGATCATCTGGTGTTGATCCGGAATGGCCAACAATACGGGAGTTCGGGACAATAAAGATACTCATATTCCTTAGGATATGCGAAATTGCTTTTGCACGCCGCAGGACCATCGGTTCACCTTCCGTGGCCTTGTATGATTCGGTTAAAAACCGGTTCCTTTCCACATTCAGCTTTACTCCTCCTCTGTACATCCCCCGTGTGCTCTCATCTTTCTCATACCCTTGCCTGACATTTCTTGCCACCTTTATCGAGACACTCTCCCTCAGCATTCTAAGCTCGGCACTTGATTCAACCGCTGTACTCATTGTACACCTCCTTGGGAAATTTTTAGATTTTAAACATAATTTAGTATCGGAGTATATAACTGCCGCTGATTATGACCTGTTTCATATACTGAAGTTTTTCTATCTCCCAATTTCAAGCTCCAACCCAAATGATTCTATTGTCTTTCTGACCCTTTCTACAGCCTCCTCCGTAGGAGGCGTCGTCCCCTCCATCGGATAGATCCGGCCCAGCTTCGGATATTTGGATGACCCCAAATCATGGTATGGGAGCACCGATACCTTCTCCGCGCCTATATGTGATGCAAATTCGGCTACATTTCTTATGTTTGATTCCGAATCATTATAATCCGGAATAAGAGGTATCCGAATCCATATCCTTACACTTTTAGCAATTTTTCTGGCGTTCTCGAGGATAAGTTCATTCCCGACACCAGTTCCTTTTTTATGCATCTCTGTGTCCATGTGCTTGATATCCTGAAGCACAAGGTCAACATACTCAAGAACGTTCTCAATATCCTGCCACGGAGCGTTACCGGTAGTATCCAGAGCAGTGTGAATCCCCTTTTCCCGACATTTTTTTAACACCTCCCTGACAAATTCCGATTGAATAAGTGCTTCGCCGCCTGATACTGTCATTCCACCGTTTGAATTTTCATAAAAGGTCCGGTCATCCTCTACCTTTTTCACTACTTCATCTACTGTCATGTAATCCCCGACACATTCAATAGCCTTTGACGGACATACCCGGGCGCATTCAAGGCAGTTGTCGCACTTATCCCAGTCGATCTCCCTGCCTCTTTCGGTAAAGGCGATCGCCCCGACCGGGCAGGCCTCCACGCATTTTTTGCACCCGATACATCTTACGTCATATATCATGATTTCTTTATGCCGGTTCATTGATTCAGGATTACTGCACCACCTGCAGGACAGGGAACATCCCTTCATAAAGACGGTCGTTCTGATTCCAGGACCGTCGTGAAGAGAAAATTTCTGGATGTTAAATACCAGCCCCTTGTGATTACTTTCAGAATCTTTTAGACTCAAAACATTAATCTCCTTTGGTTCCGTATTGTCATAGGCAAAGCCTAATGACTACTTGCTACGTAAAGGCTTGCTCTGTCCGCTCAATTATATGGTCCTGGAGCCCCTTGGAAAGATCGACAAAATAGGCACTGTACCCGGCAACTCTGATTATCAGGTTTTTATGCTTTTCAGGATTCTTCTGTGCCACTATTAGGGATTCCCTGTCCACCACGTTAAACTGGACATGAGAGATCCCAAGATCTGCCCATGACTTGATATAGTTGTAAAAAATCTCTCTGTTGTCCCCTTCAAGGAACTGGGGGGTGAACTTCTGGTTTAGCAGATGATTATAGGTAGTAAGAGTGTCTATCTTCGAGCAGGATTTCAGGACAGCTGTCGGCCCGTTGACATCCATTCCGGGCGTTGGTGAAAGGGACCCGTCGGCAAATCCGTCCCCGTCTTTTCTTCCGTCCGGTGTGGCAGGGGTGTCAAGAGAAAGACCATAGGTGGCGGAAACCGCACTTCCATCCAGGTGGAAATCGGAGCCATATATATCTGAGAACTGCTCGACCACCTCTTCTGTACGGTGATGTACATCATAGGCAATCATATCTACATAATCATCGTCATTCCCAAACTTGGGCGCTGCCAACATTATCTGGCGCAGATCCTCATACCCTTCCCAGTTTTTATCCAGGATTTCGATCAGTTCCTTCATGCTTACTCTTTTTTCATCAAACACTGTCTTCTTTATGGCTGCCATCGAATCAGCCACATTGGTCGGCCCCACGGCTATTGAAAAACTCTCGACACGCCCCTGATATCGCCATTTTCTGAGATCCTGGCCGCGTTCAATACAGCCGTCGGTCAGTGCAGATTCAAAGGGGCGTGGATACTGTTCGGCGTATATACTCCTTGTGACATTTTCCACCATGATCTGTTTATCCATAAAAAATCTGACCTGCTCAATGTAGGCATCCATCACATCGTCAATCGACTCAAAGCCGGCTGGATCCTTCGTAGGTGCTCCGTACTGTTCTCCATTTTGGGGATTGACCCCCTGATGAAACGCCCACCATAAACACCTGGGCAGGGAAAAGTAGGTTGCGTTTCGGCGCAAGACATTCTTGCCGGCAACATCGAGATAAACACATCCGCTTATGGTGTAATTTCTTGCATCTTCGAGAGGGCAATTCCATTTCATCATCAGAGGAATAAGCGTCTTGTCATTCTGAAGGGACGGATACCCGACCCCTGTCTTGATAACATCAATCGCCTTGAGGATGAGTTCTTTAGGAGTACCGTCATGGACTCTTAACGCAATGCTCGGCTGCAGGGTTTGAAGCTCCAGGACAGAATCGAGTAGCATGTAGCTTGTCTCTCCAGTAACATCCCTGCCCTCTGGGTCAACACCGCCGATAACAAGAGACTGGAGGACCTGGACCCCTCCGTAAACCTGTGTGGTGGTTGGGGAATACATCTGGCCGAGTTCCTCAAGGTGGATCCGGGTATGTTTAATCAGCTCGACTGCTTCCTCTCTGGTAATTTTACCCTCGGCAATATCCTTCTGGAAGAAGGGTTCCATGATCATGTCAAACCGGAGGCCGCACCCAAGGGTGATAAATTCAATCTGATGCCCGATAATGTGTACAAAAATGAAGGATTGAAGAGCTTCCTGGAAGGTAGCTGCCGGATATGCAGGAACTTTTCTACAGATCCGGGCAATCGCCTCAAGCTCCTTTTTTCTCTCCATGTCCTTCTCATCTTTTGCTATCTCTTCTGCCTTTACAGCATATCTTTCCGCCCATTTTATTGATGCCTTCAGGGCAATGATCACTGCCTCCAGAAAATCTTTCTGTTGAATATAATCAGAAGGAATACTCCTTCCTAACTCTTTAAGCTTTTTCTCTGCTTCTCTGATAATCCCGTTAAGGCCAGTGGAGAGGACTTTTTCATAGTTGGGAACACCCTGGTCCGACCATTGAGACCACAACATAGTACCTTCATATACCCAGTATTTTTCAAGATCCGGGGACCCGGTAAATGCCCTTTTTCTTATGTCACTTACTGTCTTTCCGTTCCAATACTTGACGATCCTGTCGAGTTCCTTCCTGCCCTCGTCATCAATTAGCGATCTCCCCTCATCGCCATGGAGCAGCCTGTGCACTGACTTCCAGTTTTGCTCAACCGGCCAGAAGATTGCATCCGGCGATGATGTATAATTTCCTATTATTTTCTCCCAGTCACGGATATATATAGTCATATTAAGAAGTATATGCTCAAGTGCCTTGGCTTGACGAATCACAGTCGGCTCACCTTCGGTCATTTTGTAAGACTCGGTCAGCAGACTATTCCTCTCCAGACAAACCTTTACGCCTGGCCGATAGATCTCCTGGCTTCCCTCAGTCTCTTGGCCCCTGCGAACGTTACGCACCGCCTTAATACTGATCTTTTCATTCAAGTGTTCATGCTTTTCAGATTTTGCTGCCCCCATTGTATTTTCTCCCTTCAATGCTTTTATGATAATTTCTTGTAAAAAATAACTTTAGGATTTCCCGGCAGAGACCGCATCTGAAAGAAGCATAGCAACTTCTTTAATTTCTCTCATCTTGTCAAAATTTTGATCATGGCCTGCTATAAACCAACGGAGCGTCATATGAGTAAATGCTCCCAAAAACATATTTCTGAAAACCCTGATGTTAATATTCTGTACAGCTTCCTCATTATTAATGATTTCCTGTACCAGTTTTTCAAGTTCGATCACGTATTTATACTGACTTTTGTATGTACGTGATTGATAAAAACGGCGATTAAATTGAATCATGGTTAAAAAGACTATGACAAAATTCGGATCATCCAAATACTGCTGAAAATAGTTCTGCATGAAAAGCCACAACTTTTTTTTGGGGTTGTTACTGCTGAAGGTCTGTTTAAGTTGTTCCATCTGTTCCCTGAAGTACTCTTCTGGAATAGAAAGTAGAACATCCTCCTTGTTTTTGAAATACTCATAAACTGTTCCCTCCGCCACACCAGCCTTGCGGGCGATTTCCGCAATGGTCGCCTTGGCATACCCTTTCTCGGAAAATGCCTGAACTGCTGCTTGAAGAATACATTGTCTTTTATCTGTAGACTGGTTTTCGGTACGGTATTTGCGCAATAGCATTTGATCGAAAAGTTGCATAATATCTTCCAGGTCTAAAACAGCATCAGGCTTTTCTTTGGTTACGAAATACTGAATCGCCTCATAATCCATGAGGCCAAAAATGATGTCCCGAACCAGCCCTATGTTCATGTCCGCCCTGAAAACCTTCTCCTTGACACCTTCGTCAAGAATGGACGAAAGGATTTCAGCATACTTTCGGACCAGTTTGTAGGCGCCTGATTGATAAAAATTCCTGTTGTTCCTACAGTCAAACAACACCAAACTCATAAATTCTCTGTTTATATCGCTGTATCGCAAGTGGGCCCAGACGAGTTTACGTAATTTGTTATGGGCGCCGCTGATCCCCTGCTGGTGTTCGTCAAGGAAAAGGAAGTATCTGGCCATGTGCCCCTCAGCAACCGAGAACAGCAGATCAACCTTTCCCTTAAAATGCAGATAGATGGTTGGTTCTGTGACGCCAGCTTCTTGAGCTATCTCTTTCAACCTAGAACTCTCAAATCCTTTCCGAGTCATCACCTTGGAAGCAGCTCTCAAAATATTTTGCCTAGTTTGCCTCTTAGCTGGTTTGTTTCCGCTCATTTTTTGCCCATTTCACTTTTTATTTCGTATGGAATCAACATTGACGAACTCGCAATGTCGCCATATGAGCCTTCTTGCGAAATCATTAACATTAGTTTCATTCAGTTTTAATCCTATATAACATCACACTAAATAAACTGTCAAGTTTTTATGATGTTTTAGTTGGAGGAGATTGTCATATATCTTATTTTCGTGGGGTCGGTTTTATGGATTTCGTATCTTCCTATCAGTCTGGACGATCTGAATTTCCCCACTTCTTTTACGGGTAAAAATTTTGCTTTAATATACAGTGGCTCTGCCTGGCCCAGGCCTGAGAGTGAAAACTACCCGGCTAAAATCCCCACACACCAGCCGTTAAAGTCAAGATACCTGGTGGCTTGCTTATAAACCATAGACTCTGGTTTCATCTGCAGAAACTTTAACCTCAAATTTCGCTGAGGGTGAAATGAAGTTCCCCCAAAGTGATGGACACACCGAAAAGTTAGAGATAAAGGAAGAGAGACTTGGAGGTGTGCAATGGAAAACAAGAAAGAGAGAAGGACCTTTGACAAGGAATTCAAGAAAGAAGTAGCC